>Ga0206852_1032_pt1 | contig 43875 bp, 42 predicted proteins | sample Alteio_BWOrgCont_14_FD_152849 | JGI IMG/M metagenome (GOLD analysis project Ga0206852, IMG submission 152849) | Enriched cells from forest soil in Barre Woods Harvard Forest LTER site, Petersham, Massachusetts, United States -... | ecosystem: Environmental > Terrestrial > Soil > Temperate forest >... | reverse complement strand
ATGGTGCATTGCTTGGATCTTCGCATTTTTGCAATCACGGGCAATCCCAAGTCTCAAATCACAGGCATTCACAATATCGTGGCAAACGCGAAGGCATTGCCTTATCGATCCGAAAGCGTTCGAGTGGCTCTATTCAATGAAAGTCTGCATTGGTTCCCTGTCTATGAGCCATTCGGGTTTGGGAATCCGATAATGTTTTACGATGAATATATTTATCGATTGATGATCCGCAAGGCTTGGCAGGTGTTGGAACCTGGAGGTTGGTTGCTGATCAAACCGGGAACCCATGATGAAAGTATGCAACTATTCAGGAATTTTGAAGGAGATCTCTGCGAACGGCTGCTCCGTGAATTAGCCGAAGAAAGCACCGAAGTCCTGCGCTATGCAGGGAATCCAGTCATGCTCTGGGCAAGGAAACCGTTTAATGGGGCCAAAGCCCAGGACCTACCCAGCGCCGCCTGAACCGCATCGAGCCTATCAATATGAGATCGGTGCCTGTGACTAATCTGGGGTGCACCACGAGTGGGGAAAGGTACCTGGTACAAATCTGAAAAAGAGAAAGTTTGCTGGGACACGTGTCCCAAATAACCTCATAATTTGAAGGAATGTACCAGGTACCTTTTCCTAGGTACCTTTTCCTCAAATGACCGTATAACGGTTCCTGACCCATAAAATGGATAGGTCTTCCGTCATGAATTTTTAGCCTTCCGCTCCATTCAATCGCCCACCCCGACCCCGTAAAATGATGCATTCCTCGTACGCGACACGCGTATGAGGGTTTTATGCCAAAACTACTCAATCGATGGATCGCATTGTTGCTGATTCCTGCGCTAGTCGTGGATCCAGCGATGGCCGCTGTCTTTAATAATCCCCTCTCGCCTCATCGGTTAGAAGTGGTTGGAGGTTACTGGGGCGTTTTTAATGAGCAAGCCTTAGCGGTTTATCCTGTGTGGCAGCGCATCAGCAGGTCGCCGTCTATCCAAGCCGTAAAACATGGAATCGTATTGATGCTCGAATGGATAGGGGCACCGCGTGGAGAAGGCCTTGGGGTGAGGGGTAATCGATATCAGCGTACCACAGGTAGTTTGCGATTTGGCCGGCCGTCTAAAAAGCCTCAGGCCGCGGATTTAGAAAGAGAATGGAGCAACCCTTTTGAATGGTTGAGCCAAGCGCCTTGGGAAGAAGTAATGCTTTACTTGTCACCCTCGATGCTTCGGCTCACTCAGATCATACGAAAGACCGGGGGAGTCTCGAGCCAAATAGAACTTGTATTGAAACTGCTGACGATTGTCCCCAAGGGCTCAATGAGAGAAGAGATCATTAATTCGTTTAGAAATCTTCTATTGCGGCGTCTTGGTATTGCCCCCAATGCTTTTATCGGTGATTTTCTCATGCCTGAGATACTTCTTGAAGACCTGAGTCGGATCCGGCGACTGGGCCTAGCCGCATGGAATTTTCCATTGTCGATTAAGGATCCCCAAAGCGGATATGTGCCCCATACATCGGGAAGCACGAATGCGCAGGCGTCGACGCGCATCCGGGAATGGCTTGATTCAGAATTAGTCTACCGAACGCACAACCACTATGTTGCCACTGTGAAAGCCCTTCAGCTATTGAATCTTTTTAATTTGAAGCAACAATCGCAAGACCCTGGTCCCTGGAAGCTGCCTCAGCCTCCCCCGGCTAAATCTAAACCTGTTATCCGGAGACCAGCGATGTCGCGCGATTATCAGGAAGAACAGACGATTCACGAGGGCCTTCTGAATTTAGGCGAAGGCCAATCCTGGAGCCTCTCCGGCCTGGCGCGAGCTTTAAAATCTATTTTACCGGATCTGTCCATACCGGCAAAGACCCTTTCCGGCTACCTGGCAGGGAATAAAGGAGCGCATCTTCGCCCGACAGATATGCCCCTTTTGAGCGAATTTCTGAGAAGGAAAAACGCGTTGGAGTCCTTAAAGCAAGAAATACAAGACGGGAGAAGCGAAGCGGCGCAGGCGTATGAGAAATCCTGGCGTCAGAATGCCATCAGCCGTTTCAGGATTCCCAATAATTGGGTCGCTGCTTTAATCACCGCGTCTGGCGCTCAAGCGACTGTTCAGAATTTAATTGCTTCATTGCCCGTGAACATAAAAGTTGAACCCATGATGTGGAAATCACTGAGCTATCTGTTTAAGAAGGATGGACTCAGCGATGGTTATGAAGCGGCTATTCTCTCAGCTTCGAAGGATATCGAGCAAGTGGAGGGTACCAACCTCCTTGATGCTTCACTTCATTACGTGATCGTAAAAGAAGTCTTCCCGACAGATGCGCCCCTCCGAACCGCCCTTGAAAATCCAAAGGAGAAAGGCGGTTTCCTGCTTGGTATCGTTGTAGGAATTGTTTCTGTGACAGCCGTTGGCCTGCTGGGGACGCATTATCTCGATCTTCATCGCGAGGCTGTCGCTCAACTAATGCCACACGTCACAGCGTGGTGGCATGGATTATCCGCCGGGCAGCGGATCAATCTGGCTCCGTTCTTTACCATTCCCTTTGCTGTCCTGCGCGCGCCGAACCAGGGGATTCCGCAGGAAGGATCAGGTGATACCGGCCCGCGAACCCCAGGCGGCGCGGAAAGACCGGATCTTGGTTCGTCCAGTGAAGAAGGACAAAATCAAAACCCCTATTCCAGCGGTACTCGGTATCCTCTTCTGCATGAACAAATCGCGAAGCAAATTATTGACGCTGTATTCTCCGGTTCCTTAGAACCAGGTGCTGCACTTAGAGAATTAAAGCTGGCTAAGGAATTCCACGTCTCTCAGGCACCCGTGCGGGATGCCCTGATTCGACTTCATTATCTCGGATTGTTGGAGCGCTTTGCGGACGAGGGGACATTTGTGAGGAATCTTAAACAAGCCGACTTGACCAACCGTGTTCAAGTCCGCATTATAGAGGAAAAATTGGCTTTCACCGACGCATTGAAGTCCATATCAAATGACCATATAAGAACGTTGCAGGTTTTCGCTGCCGGCCTGCGGGACCCTCTGAATGTCTACGCAGAGGTGCGATTTCATCATTTTGTCTGGCAGTTAGCAAACAACAAGACTCTTATTAAGACGCTCGACGAAACGGATGCTCCATTATTTGCCTTTGAGGCGATTCAGCGACGAATTTCGCAGAGTTACCGTGAACGCAGATACGCTTCCGCTCAAGCGCTGATCGCCGCGTTAGAGACAAAGAATCCCGCCGCAGTTAGAAACCAGTTATCCGGTTATATCGTCGATGCATACCGCGAGTTCTGTGACTCCCCTTCTCCGGATGTTCGAACTTACCTTCAACAACTAAATCGTCAAGAGAATGTGGATAAGAAAAGTAGTGACGCGTCCGCCGCCAAGGGAAAAGACGATATCGTTGCTCTTTCGCAGCAGGATGCCCAAGAGTATCTGAATTATGAACCGATCTCCTTGACCGGAGCGCATCCCGGAAAGCATGAAAGGCTGAATCCGAAAGTGGTCGTATTCGATCTGATTGGAACCCTCTATTACCATCCGGGAAGAATGGATAGTGGCAAAACACATCTGGACTACATGTACCCGGGCGTTAGGAACCTGCTTGAGCAGTTGAAGCAGAAGTCCGTCAAGCTCTACATGATCTCTAGTGGCTCGGGCGAGGCGGGAGCTCAAATTGCAAAGCATTTTGGCTTTGATGGCGTCATCGATAAGGACGCAAGCGGTGATGCCTTGCGGTACATCATGCGACAAACGGGGTCGGCACCCGAAAACGTAATTATGGTCGGCGACGACCCCAAATTAGACATCGCAATCGCCAATAAGCTTAGGATTTTCTCCGTCGGACATTCCTACGAAGGCAATAAGGACTACGCATTTGAAAAAGCGGACATGATTATTCGGGATTATCGGGCCCTGCCGGCCATCCTTGAGGCCTGGCACTTAATTCGTCCAGTGGAAGCTGGCCCGGCCGGGCAAAACAATTTGACAGATACTTCATCTAGGGCAATTGAACAGCAGAAGTATTTAGCGGATCTTCCTGATGGGGTGATCGCCATCGTTCAGCAGACAGGAACTCTTGAAGAATTGAATACATGGGTTAAGCAAATCCTTAATGCCGTCACCGTAGGTGAAAAAGCCTCGGCCGCATTGTTGGAGGCGATTGAGATGCTTGCTTATCTCTTCGGACTTGAAAGCAAACCGGAAAAGGGGATTGAAGAGAGCGTAGCCAGCATCATCAAGAATTATCAACTTACAGAGGAAGAACGAATTCACATTCACGATTTGTTTTATGCAGCCGATCGCTATGAAGGAGGGAAAAATTGGGAGGATATCACCGCTCGAATTTCCGACCTTTTACATCAGGTGAGGCCATCCCTTGCATCCTTCACGATATTTGACCGAATTAAGCAGTACAAAAGTATTTTGTTAAAGCTGCGGGATTTGAAAGATCCCAGGGAAACGTTCGTGTCTGCAGACGTTTCTTTCAACGCAGATCAGATAATAGAAGATGCCTCGGCCCATCGAGAAGGAATTGCGCGCGACCCGATCAGCCGTTTTGATGACATCCTGGGATTCAACTTTGTAATCGATGATACGAATCTGGACGAAGCGCAACGCTCGTCTGTTTTAACGGATTACGTTGGACAAGTTGAGGCTCTGCTGCGCAAAGAACCAGACCTGAAAATTACAACAATACGTAAAAACGCCAGGGTCCCAAGATATGAAGCGGTCAATATCTTTATTCAAGGATTACGCAGGCATCACGAATTCGGGGACTTGCCGATTAAAATCCAATTCCGATTTAAAACAGTTCTGATCGGAGAATCAATTCGATATTACACCTACAAGCGCTATGGCATATGGGAGGCACCGCCATGGGCACAAGCCATTCAGTTGTCACCTATGCTGGCTTTTCAGCAAGTGCAAGAAGCGCTTTTCGGCGGCTTTAAGCGGTTTATAGAATCCGTTCCAGTGAAAACTTTCGAGGTTCAAGACCATCTTACTCCACGACCCGGTTGGCCTTATTCCATTGGCCCTCGACCCGCCGCCACGGACAAACATCTCCATTCCCCTATCGAGACCGCCGCGTAATCCGATCCCGCCCCCCAATCGAAGCGAAGAGTGTCAGACATTGAGAAGAGGTGTCTAGCGCCTAGATCTTCTCGGCTCATACCGCATTGCTACGGCTCCCGAGCCGAACTCCTGCCGGCTCACGAGCCTCAAGTCGATAGGCTTCGAGAGGCCCGCGAACAACGTCGGTCCGTAACCCGCTATCCTGGGGTGCACCACGAACTCGTACTCATCGATCAATCCCAGCTCCGCCAACGCCAGCGGGAGCTTCACGCCTCCCACGAACAGTCCCTTCCCCGACTCCCGCTTGAGCTGCCCAACGGCCTTCCCTAGATCCCCGCGCACGAGCTCCGCGTTCCAATCGACCCGGTCGAGGGTACTGGACACGACATATTTCTTTGCCGCGTCGATCGTCCGGGCGAAGGGTTCCATCCAATCAGGCCGGGCTCCCGTCCGCGACGGCGGCCGGAACGCCGACTCCATCATTTCGTAGGTCACCCGGCCAAAGAGCAGGGCATCGGCCGCTTCGAGGTTCTCGACCGCGTGACGATGCAGCTCTTCGTCCGGGATAATCCCACGATGATCGCAGCACCCGTCCAATGTGACGTTGATGGAATACCGAAGAGGTCGCATCACTCAAGTGTACCGCCGATGGGGGAGACGAGCAATGTTGGCCCGCTTCAGTCACAATCTATTGGCGTTTACCCACACTAAACTTCCTCGAATTTCGTTGTAGATTTCCCAGCCGAAAAATCCGAAAATAACCTCACTTTAGTGAAAACTTCTGAATCCTGACCACAATGGCTGTTTAAGAAAGATTGTATGGATATCCAAGAGATTAATGATATTCGCAAGCAGTATGCTGGTGGCAACTGGCCGCAGTTTCTTAATGAGATAACAATTGATGGATTAAGGGGATGGTCAGGACAGTCAATTAGATTCAATTTCCCAATTGTTGCGATCGCTGGGGAAAATGGAACTGGCAAAAGCACTGTATTAAAAGCAGCAGCATGTGCGTACGCAAATACAAACCGAAAGGCACGATTCTATCCTTCCGTCTTCTTCGTTGACACGATGTGGGACGCAATTAATTCTGGAAAATTCTCTTATGCAGCGAAATTGGGGAATACTTCTCGAGTATATTTGCTTAAAAAAGCGGTCGAAAGATGGCGGCCGTCAGCAAACTTTCCAGAGCGAAACATTGTTTTTTTGGATATTGCCAGAACACTACCGAGAGATGCGACCGCGGGATACGTGAAAATCGCGAAACAGGCTGCGTCCGAATTATCAAGCATAGAGCTCAATCAAAAATCGAAAGAACTACTTTCGTACGTACTAGGACGATCCTACCAGACTGCGAGATTTGCAAAAACTAATATTGCTAAGAGCCGTGATATAGGACTTTTGAGAAGAGAAAATGGTCGTGAAGTGTCGCAATTTCATCAAGGAGCAGGAGAGTCTGCAACTTTGGACTTGGCAAGAGCCCTTCAGGAGCTGCCTGATTATTCGCTTCTAATAATCGATGAGATAGAAAATTCCCTTCATCCCAAGGCACAAAGGCGATTGATTAGATCTCTCCTGACAATGGCTAGACAACGAAAGCTTCAAGTAATTTTATCGACTCATAGCGAGTATGTCTTGGAAGAATTACCACCGGAAGCAAGAATCTTCTTGCAGCCTACGACGAGTGGTATCACTGTGATTCCTGAGCCGTCACCTGACCTAGCCATGAGTCGCCTCGATGACTTCCGCCGGCCTGAATTTAATATTTTTGTCGAGGACGAGGAGGCCAAGATTCTATTAAGAGAGATCCTTCTCCGGAGCACATTTAGAGAACATCTTGAAACTACTGAGATCCTGTCAGTAGGGCCCGCAAATGTCGTAAAAATGTTAGGAAAACTTGGGAATGATCGCACATTGCCGTTCTGGGCAATTGGAGTTGTTGATGGCGATCAAGACAGAAGTTCAGGATGTATCCCTCTTATTGGTGGAAAGTCGCCCGAAAAGTTAGTGTTCGAAGGTTTGAAAGCAAAGAATTGGGAAAAATTGGATGAGAGATTTGGTATGGGCGCCGGGAGTCTTTTTGATATTTTGAACGACGCTATTAGAGATCCCGATCATCACAATTGGATGAAAAATGTGGGGGATAGGGTTCAACGTGGAGGTATCGGCGTATGGGAGATAATGGCCCGTCAATGGGTCGAACTTTGCTTATCGAAAGAAGAAATCGAAATTTTTGCAACAGAGATTCTTAAACACAAAAACCATCTTAGGAGATAGAAACATAACTGTCACATTGGTCGATGTGAGGTCTAGTGCGTTTTATGCCAAAGCTTGAAAATATATTCGACAAATTTAATGTGAAACAGAAAACCCTATTAATTTTTGGATTTATCGTAGTCGTTGCGATGAGCAGTTACTTTCTCTTTCATTCGAAAGATCTCACAGCTAGCGGGAAAGGGCAGATTCAGTCTAGCCCTCAATTGGCTATTTCGAAAAATGGTACGGCCCAGAACAACAATATTGAAAGTGGTGGAGATACCTATTCTGCCGGCAGAGATATGACTGTCTATAAGGGGCTGGTGACTCTTGATAAGTCCGCTAATGTGTATCGCCCTGAAATTAATATTGGATTTCAATCTGGTCGCAATCTTTACGATGTGAATTTTGTAAGCATGAATAAATGTGCGTCTTTAACGTTTCACCTGTTATTTACAAATTCAAGTCAATTTTCAACGGCTAAGCATATACAGATTTACATGGGCCCAGTATCTATAGATGGCCCCATCAAATTGCCCAACGTTCAAAAAAAAAGAGGATTAGAGCATGGACCTGAAAGTGAAATCGGCCGTGGCTCCTCTGAAACTTACGATTCTGGATTCACATTGTGCAGTGAGACTACTAATGAATTGGAGGATGCGTTTAATAAGGGCGAGAGGATAATGCTCAGTATCGAAGTTGTATATCGGAGTGAATACAGTAATAGAGTATTTCATAATGAAGCTGAAATGGTGTTTATTGATAAGCAGCATGGATATAAAATTGGTAGTTTATCAAAGTAATCTATTCATCCTGGTTCCAGCCTTCGTAACCCCCTCGTCTAGCCCGGCCGACCCGTGCAAAATTGGTTCTTGTCTGTTAAAGTCGTCCGCCATTTCATCTTTGTATGAATTGAAGGGGTCAGGCCCAAAATTGAAGCGGGGGCGCTTCAAAACCATACTTGACCGAATCTTTTAATAGTGACGATTAAGCGCCTATTAGCTTGAGGAGACATTAAATATGAGTGATGCGCAAAAAGTCGAAATCGCTGATGGTTTTAATTTTGGGTTCTGGGCAGCTTTCGGAGCGTTTTGCGGGCTCGGTTGGTGTTTTATCGTGGGTGGGGGTATCGACTGGTTAGTGAACAAGATGTCATCTCACAAGGCGCATTACGTTATCAGTGTCAAGGCGGCAAAGAGCGACTTGTTAGACGAGAATTACATCACGGAAGATTACAACCGCAAACTAAGTGGTCAGATTGTATTTGTGGACTGCAGTACAGCTCATCGGATTACGCTAAGCCCTAGCAATTATAAGATTGAAATCGTAACGATCGCGGACAAAAGCATGGCGCAGACTTGTAAGGTCGAACAGTAGTAAGTGTCCTTGCAGTGGGGCGAAGAGTGTTAGACACTGAGGAAACCGCCACACGCCGGGCGGTCCGCTGGAAGTCTGGCGGAAACGTAGTGGGGTTTCGGTGCCGCAGCGAATTTTATGGCGGTCTTTTTAAAGTCGGCCGGTGCGTGGCCCAGATTTAAAGGGGCAAATTATGTCGACAAAAAAGATTTCTGGCGGTGTGGTTCATGAAATGCCCGCGGATCTGAAAAGAGCGCTCGTGTCCAAGCCGCAGGCATTAATAGCGTGGGAAGATATTACGCCGCTCGCACGCAACGAGTGGATATGTTGGATCGAGTCCGCTAAGAAAGCGGAAACCAGGAGCCACCGGATCGAGTGGGGCTGTTCAAGTTTAAAAAATGGAAAGCGACGGCCCTGTTGTTGGCCTGGATGTCCTCACCGGTAGTCATGGAACAAGCCACCAGTAAAGCCATTGAGAACCTTCAAGCCGCGTTCAAGCGGGCCATGGCCATACGTCCCAAGGTAGGCGGCTTTCCGGTCCTGGCCGAGGTTTTGCGGCAGGCGGGTGTCCGGCGGAATATTTGGAACCTTCCTTCGGCCGAAAGTCTTTACATCACGGATCAAGGTTCGGTTGTGAACTTGGGAACTCCCCTGGCGACGAGCTTCGTCGACATTCCCACATTTGATCGTGAAGCATTGATCCGCGCGTTGCGTGTTGATCAAGCAGGAAAAAGCACGTTTCCCGAATTCCTCATGGCGAGCTGGAAGGCCGGCGTGGTCCGTTATGATGTTGATTTCGAAGCCCGCATCGTGACCTACCTTGGCTGCCGAGGGGAAAGCTATGTCGAGGAATACTCCGAAGTAAAGCTATAGAAGTCGATTTCTTCTCTTGATCTCGCTATCTGCCCCGCTATACTCTACAGAGTCCCTAGATTGTGCAAGGGACGGGAGGTTTTCAGCATGAGTCTGCCGTCGCCGGATGCCATGGGGATCCCCATGAAACAAATTTCAAATCCCGGTTCCTTCGGCTACAAAATATTTCCTTATGCATTTTGCGGAGGCTTGGCCGTCATGGCCATTTTGTTGCTGACGCATGGCGCGCTGAGGACGGATCCGATGTCGGTTGTCGTGCCGTGCGTGATGGCCGTCATCGGATTCATCTCCTGGAAATCCACGATGCAGAATCTGGCGGACGCGGTCTATGATGCCGGCGATTTTCTCCTGGTCAGAAAAGACGGTCAGGAAGAGACGATCCCGTTTTCGCACATTATCAACGTCAACTTTGCCGCCAACCGCAGCGGAGCGCGGATTACTCTCTCACTGGACCCCCCGGGCAAATTCGGGCCGGAAGTCATGTTCGTCCCGCCCGCACGATTTTATTGGTCCGCATTCCCCAAAAATGAAATTGCCGAAGATTTAGTGGCCCGCTCCGAAGCCGCCAGACTCAAAAAGTCCGCTTAGCAGCCCGTAAGCATGGATTGCAAAGGGTCTGACACAAATCTGGAAATTAATTAGGTTGCAGTGCCAGAGCATTGGCCCATTTAGGGAAGTGCTCTGGCACTTTTGATAAAATCAATCTTGTTTCGACTATGGGGAATGAAGTGGATTTCATTAGGAGCGCACCTTTATGAGCGACCTCGAGAGCCGGCAAGCGGGAGAAAGCGGGATGAACATGCCTGTCGGCGGAAATTTGAATGAGTGGCAGGCGGGCAAAAGCATCCGGGACTGGAACAATGCGGAACTGGAGCGGCAGCGGGCCGGTGGGTCGGTTGCGTTGCCGGGGGAACCGATTACGACGGTCGGGCCTCCACCGTTCTCGCCATTTGGAAGAAATGCCGGCCCTGTCCAAAACTCACCCTACGCCCGCGGCAATCCTTTCGGAGCGATCGGTGGGCTGCTGCTGCTCATCTTCGTTGGCGCTCCTCTATACCGCTACTCGATTCCGCTGTGGGCATGCCTCTATCCAGCAGCTGGTTTGATCGTGTGCGCGATATGGCTCATTGGTTTTGTGTGGAGCTCCGGCAATGCGCTCCTCACCGGGACCGGGCACCTGGCCTTCCCCACGATATTCGCGTTCATTGCGGCTTGGCCGCTGACCATGATCGATCAGGGCCTTGCCGTGCGCCGCACGGGATACTGGATGGCGCGACACCTGGCGAGACTCGCTTTGACCGGAGTGTGGGTGCTGTATTGCCTTTCCATTCCAAGAATCTCCCCGCCGAACGCCGTGCCGCAGATCCCTGACCTGATCATAAATCCCCACACCCTATGCCTGGCGCTGGCCGGCATGGTGGCGATGCACTTCTTTCTCACCAAGCAGCCTTTGGGCGTCCTTAAACGGGTCCTGGGCCGATAAAGGAGTGGTCACTTCGACTCAAAATGCTGTGCTTCAGTTCAGCGTGATCGCGAGCTTGCCGAGGTAGTGATCGTCGAGCGCGCGTTGGGCGTCGGCCGCTTGCTCGAGAGAGAACGTCTTGGCCACTTCGATGTCGAAGGGACCGGACTCGATCAGGCGATTAATTTTCTCAAACGGCGGATTTTGATACTCCCCGTTATACGCCGGCAGGACCGTGATGCCGGGACGATCTTTCTCGGGCAACTCCACACCATTCGGATAGGCAACCCGCCCATCTTTGCGCAGCGTGGTTAAACATTTCTCCGCGGCCGCGCCGCCGGCGGTCAAGAGCACTGCGTCGAGGCCCTTCGGAGCGAACTCGCGCGCGGCGGCCGCAATATCTTCCGAATAACCGTCGATGACTTTATCCGCTCCCAGTCGTTTCGCCAGAGCCACGCCATCTTTTCCGGAGGCGACCGCCAGGACCCGCGCGCCCATTCGTTTGGCGAGTTGAACCGCCATGTGGCCGATGCCGCCGCTCGCGCCGAAGATGAGAATCGATTCACCCGACTTGAGATGAAGCGTGGTTTCAAGGCCCGCGTAAGTGGTTAACACATCGACCGCCATGGCGCCGGCTTGCGTGGCCGATAATTTTCCCGGAATGCGCGCCGCATTGGTTTCTTTCATCACCACCTGTTCGGCATAAAAGCCGCCTTTGGGGCTCATGAAGCTGATGCCGTAGACGCGGTCCCCTTTTTTGAACCGGCTCACTTTGTCACCGACGGCCTCGACGGTTCCCGCCCCATCGGAACCGAGAATGATGGGGAATTGGGGGGACATGTGAAATTCCTCAGCAAAACCGCCTTCCCGCTCGAAAGGATCCCAGACACCGACGCCGGCCGCCTCCACGCGCACCAGAATTTCGTTCGCATCCAGCTCCGGCACCGGAAGCTCGCGAACCTTCATTTCATCTAACCCGCCAAACCGATCAATCGCCACCGTCTTCATTGTTTTATTCATGGTTGGATTCATAGTACGTCCTCCTATTTACTCATTTGACGCTTGGAAAAAGCTGGCGGTTACATCATCCCGCGCGGCGTTTTTCGCTTTCCTGGATCATGCGAGTCAATTCGGCGGCCGGGCGGATTTCCCAGCGGCCCATGTGCGTGCCCGGATGGTTCGAGATGAGCTGCACGGCATGATTTAAATCTCGCGCCTCGATCGTGAGAAGACCGCCCAGGAGTTCTTTGGTTTCCGCGTAGGGTCCGTCGGTTACGACGGCTTTACCGCCTTGCCGGCTGATGGTGACGGTGCTTTCCGGTCCCTGCAAGGCTTCGCCGTGCACCCAATGGCCGTTTTTCCGCAAGACGTCATCGTAGGCGAAGCAGCGATCCATCATCGCCATCTGCTCGGCCGGGGGAATCGTCGCCCACTTCTCTTGGTCGAGGTAACCGAAGCAAATGTATTTCATTTGAAATCCTCCGCTTCGAAGACTTGGCGAATTTCAATAATGTCGCCGTCGTCGGCCGGGCACTTCTTCATCCAGTTCACGACTTCTTCTTTGGACTTGGCCTTTATCATCCAATAGCCGCCCAACACTTCTTTGGCCTCCACGAACGGTCCGTCGGTCACCGTGGCTTTGCCGCCGGCAAAGCTGACGCGCGCGCCGGTGGTCAGAGGATGCAGCCCCTCACCGGCCATCATGGCGCCGGCTTTGATCAGTTCATTATTGAATTTGCCCATTTGCTCGACTTTATCAGCGGGCGGGACAAAGTTCGAATCGATTTTTTTATTGCCGCGGTAGACGTTGGGAATCATCAGGATCATGAATCGCATGGTTGTTCTCCTTAAGTTAGTTTAGGTGCTTCACCCTTTAGTCGTTTGAGCCCGTGCAAAATCGACAAATCAACTTTCATCATGATAACTCAGCGCAATTCTTTAAGCCTCTTTTCCAGAAACCGGCGTTCCGGTTCCTGGCGGGTCTTTTTGATCGCCTCTTGGTAAGCGGTCTGCGCCTCGTCAAGGTTGCCTAACCGGCGATGCAGGTCGGCGCGCACACTATAAAGGAGATGATAATCATCCAGCTCGCCGCGCGCCAAAAGATCGTCGACGAGGGCCAGGCCCGCGGCCGGTCCGTCACGCATCGCAATCGCCACCGCCCGGTTGAGTTCGATCACGGGCGAGGGTTGCAGCCGAAGCAGAAAGTCGTACAAGGCTGCGATTTCGTTCCAATCAGTTTCTGCAGGCGATTTGGCTTCGGCATGGAGCGCGGCGATTGCGGCTTGAACGGCGTAAGGCCCGGCGCGACCCGTGGCCAGGGCTGACTCCACGAGCCCCGTGCCTTCCTTAATTAATTCCTGGTTCCAAAGGCTGCGGTCTTGTTCATCCAAGAGAATTAATTCTCCCCGCGCATCCGTTCGCGCCGGCCGGCGGGATTCCTGCAGCACCATGAGCGCCAGAAGGCCTTGCACTTCCGGTTCGGGAAGTAGTTCGAGCAAAAGCCGGCCAAGACGGATGGCTTCGAGCGATAAATCGGATCGGGTGAGCGACCGGCCGGAAGAAGCGGAGTAGCCTTCGTTAAAGACAAGATAAATTACCTGCAGCACGCCGTCCAGCCGGGGCGCAAGCGCGGCGGACGACGGCACTTCATACGGAATGGAATCTTCGCGAATTTTATTTTTGGCGCGCACGATCCGCTGGGCCGTCGCCGCCGGCTTGGACAAAAAAGCGCGGGCAATTTCTTCGGTGGTTAAGCCGCACACTTCACGCAGGGTCAAGGCCGCCCGCGCTTCCGCCGGCAAGGACGGATGACAGCAAATAAAAATCAGCCTCAACCGGTCATCGGCCACGGCATTGTCTGCCGGCGGTTCGCTCGCGTCGCGGCTTGGTTCGGCTACATCGCCGACGGCGTCGAGCGATGTGCTAGTGCGCTTTTGTTGACGCAACCGGTCGATTCCCTTAAACCGGCCGGCCGAAATAAGCCAAGCGGCGGGATTCTCCGGAACTCCTTTGGGCCATTCCTCGAGCGCGGCGCGAAACGCTTCATGCAGGGCGTCTTCCGCCAAATCAAAATCGCCGAGCAAACGGATCAGGGTCGCCAAAATCCGCCCCGATTCCGCCCGATAAAGACGATCCAAATAAGACGGCAAGTCCTCGGCCATCATCCCCAAAGGATAACTCATTATTCTAAAATTGAAGTGCAGGTTTTAGGAAAGGAGTCTACCATGCTTAAATTCCAACAGCGCATTGCGCCTTTTCTGTGGTTCGATCACCAAGCCGAAGACGCCGCCCGTTTTTATACGTCGATTTTTAAGAAGAACTCCGGAATTAAAACAGTCACGCATTACGGCGAATCGGGACCGGGGCCGAAGGGCTCCGTGATGACGGTGGCCTTCATGTTGGAGGGGCAAATGTTCGTGGCTCTGAACGGCGGCCCTCAGTTCAAATTCACCGAGGCAATTTCTTTTGTCGTGCATTGCCGGACCCAAAAAGAAGTGGATTATTATTGGGAAAAACTATCCGCCGGTGGACAGGAAATCCAATGCGGTTGGCTCAAAGACAAATACGGCTTATGCTGGCAAATCGTGCCGAATGTTTTTCTTGAGCTGCTGCTGAAGAAAAACGCGGCGGCCGCCGAACGCATGATGAAGGCGATGTTCGGCATGAAAAAACTGGATATCGCCGCGCTTAAACGGGCGTACGGATAAAGAGAGGTCGATTTTATGAACGGCCAGATTCTTCGGAGCCTTTCCAGAGGTTGAAATAGAGCGGCGAGGGGTGCAGGAGATTGCGACGCATGTCGGCCAGGCGATCGGCATTCGGGTCCGGCGCGGAAAATCCGGAATAGCCCAGCGCAAGTTGGCTCTTTTGGACGCGGATTCCGATGAAGTCCAGAATCGTGGGGAAGAGATCAAAGTGGACGAGGTCGTCGCGCCGCGCTTTCGGGACATCTTTGGATATGAACAGATTGAAAATATGGCGTTCGGGAACCTGCGTCAGTTTGGTGATAACGGGATTGTTCATGGCCAGGTGGTCGCCCAGGATGACGACATCGGTATTTTCCAAATAGCCTTTTTGGCGGATGTATCCGACAAAATCCGACACCTGATCGGCGGTGCATTCCACGAGGTCCTCAAAATTCCGGGCTCCGCGTTCCCGGCAGGTCTTCGAGAGGGTTTCACCTCCCGAATAGTGAGTATCTAAGGTCAGGAGCGTCAAATTAAATCGGCCGCCTGAATTTTCGAGTTGGTCCACTTCCTTCTTGGCGTGCCGAAAGAGATCATCATCGTGCAGACCCCAGCCGCTCATGTCCTCGGTTTTTTCGCCTTGCGCGATCCATTCCTCGCGGCCGTAGCGTTCCGCGTAATGATGATCTTTCAGAAATTGTCCCTTGCCCGCGAAAGCCAGAGAAGCGCCGCCCATGAAGACATTCCGGTATCCCCATTCATTCAAGACATCGCCGAGACACACTTCGCCGGGTAAAAAGTGTTCGAGCTTTTCTCCCTGGGCGTTGCCGTCGTAAAGCGTGACCGCTTCCAGCGGAACGCCGCATTGAGTGGAAACCATGGCAGCCATCGTCCATTCCGTGCCGGGAGCTTGGTTGTACCGGGCAAAAGAAAACCCGTGGAGCGCCGGCGCGTCCAGATTGTGGAGCAAGTCTTTTCCAAACAGAGACGCGTTGCCGTAGGCGGCGTCAAGACTTTCCACGTAGATGAGGACAAGATTTCTGGGGCTTTTCCCGGACAGCGCGACCTGTTTCGGATCCTTGTAATGCGCGGAGAAATAATCCTGGCCGGCTTGGCTTTCTGCGTAGGCGAAAAAGGACACCTGATTCAGCAGAAAGACGCAAGCCGCCAGGAGGCAGGCGGCAGGGGCGGTGAAGAATAATTTGTTCCACAGACGGCCGGAAGACACGGCCAAGGCGGCGACGGCCGGACCCAGGACGCACGACAGGATAAAACTCCGCAGGACGTAAGGCTCGGGGGCGAGCAGGCCGTGAAATCCCAGCTGGACATGGAACAAAAATTGGTTAAAGGTGGGCGCTCCGAATTTATGCCGGATCCATAAGGCCGAACAAAACGTCGAGAATGCCAGCCACCAAAGACCCGTCTGGAGAAAGACAAATCGATAGGGATATTTTCGCATGACGGCTTTTCATTAAAACGAACATAAAATAAAAAGGTGTCGCGGGATTTAGCGGGCGGGCTCGGTCGAGACTACCTTGGAAACGTCGAATTCATATTCCGCCGTCGCAGCCGTTCCGCTCTGCGCGGCCAGGCTCTTGGGTGTGACGCGGGTTAAGGTCCCTTCCAAAATTACGTTGCTGCCGGGCGCCGCGTGAACGAGCGCCAAACGGGATTCGGCCGCTAAGGACGAGGTGAGAAAAAAGCGGGGAAGCGATTGGCCTTCGGACTGGAGCATCAGGCTGCTGACCGGATCGCCGAAATGCACGGCGGCGACCAGATGCCCGGTGATTGTCGAGCTTTGATTGAGATAACGTTCCGGGACCGCCACCAAGTCCGCCGCCGGAATCGCTTGGGCCGTGACGGTCGAAACAGCCGGGGTTGGCGAAACGGCGGTGCCGCACGCATCGAGCCGGGTCAACATGAATACCCCGGTATTCAGGGGTGGATCAATCACCGACTTGATGGTAAAGATTCCCATGCCGCGGATGTCGATGCTCTTGTGATTTTCCTTCTGGGTTTGGACGCGCTGCATGCAGGAATTCAACTCTTCGGCGTTACCGCTTTTAATCGTCAGCTCGATCAACGGATAGCTCGACAAAGAGCTCGCCGCCGTAAACGTGTTCTTGCCGCCATCGGCCGCGGCGCTTCCCTTGCCCGAAATGTATAAGGCGCCGGGCTTCATCTGCATCTGCAGGATGCTGAAGAAGCGAACCAACTGCGGCAGATCCGCCGATTGTGGGTCAGCCACTTTCTTTTGCGGTCCTGCACAGCCGCCGCCCACAACCACCCCGATCGCTGAACAGACAAGAAAATATTTCACCAAGGGCTTCATCTTACCAGTTGAAAACAGTGACAGTCACCAGAAGTGCCCATTGGGGACAGTCCCCACAGGTGCTTTGTGGTTGTTTTAATCGGGGCGCCAGTTCCATTGGGTGAGGGCGGGGAATTTGTCGTCGTAAGAGAGAATGCTGACGGCGGCGGTGGAAAGCGCCAGGTGTTCCGCGTTGACCGGGGGGATTTCCAGCCAACACGTCGCCAGAATGCGCAGGATGTGGCCGTGCGCGACGAGGGCTACGTCGCCTGAGGCGGCGCGGGCGCGGGCGATGACTTTTCGCGCGCGTTCGGCCACTTGGTCCAGCGTCTCGCCATGCGGCACGCCGTGGGTCCAGATGGACCAGCCGGGAACGAGTTTTTGGATGTCGTCCTTGGTTTTTCCGTCGTAATCGCCGTAATTCCATTCCATTAAATTGTCGTCCAGTTCGAAGGAGTCGAACCCGGCCAAGGTCGCCGATTGCCGCGCGCGCTCCAGCGGACTGGAAAGAACGAGCGCGAACGGATGCTTGAGATGCGGCCGCAGCGCTTTCAGCTTCGGCGCGGCTTCGGATAAAAGAGGAAGGTCGGTTCGGCCGGTATGCTGGCCGCTTAGGCTCCAGGCCGTCTCGCCATGTCGGATGAGCCAGAGTTGTTGAGAGTAATTGATCATTCCAGCTGGCCGGTCCGGTCGTCGGCGGTGATGTTGTATTCCGCGATACCCTGGCGCAGGCGCATTTCCTGGAGGTCCAAATCTTTTTCCACGCGGCGCAGGATGGCGTCATCGATGACGCCTTTTTTGCGCAAGTCGATCATCACCTGGCGTTCCGTTGCGATCAATTCCGTCTGCATGTTGAAGCGGTGCGTGCCGTGCTGCACGGCACCGTCGTGGTCGCCGTCCAAGTGCGCGCGGAATTGCGCGTTGCGGTCGCGGTATTGATCTTCCATCCGCTCGATGAGAGCGTCCGGATAAGCGCCTTCTTTTCGCCGAGCCGCTAGCAGTGCAAGTGAGGCTTCAGCAGCGAGGCGGCGCGCTTCAATTTCCTGATGTCCGGCCGCGGCGAGCTCCTGGCTGCCTTCGCGGTCAATCTGGAAATAATGGATCAGCCACGGAAGCGTGAGGCCCTGCAAGAGAAGTGTGCTGACAATCACGCAGAATGTCATGAAAATCATGAGATCCCGTTGAGGGAACGGAAACCCGCCGCTCGTCATTAGGGGAATGGATAGGGCGGCCGCGAGCGAGATGGCGCCGCGCATGCCGCTCCAGGACACAATGAATAGCCGTTGCCAGCGCGGATACGGCTCGCCTTTGCGCATCGAGATGCAAAACTTTTTTTGAACGCCGGCCACGGAGAAAACCCACAGGATGCGCACCACGATGACCAAAAGACTGACGCTGATTCCATATTCCCAGAGGAGGCCATGATCCGTCCGGCTCAACGGTTCGAGAATGCGGTGGAGCTGCATGCCTGCGACGAGAAATAAAATCCCGTCCAGGATAAATTCGATGATCTGCCAAATGGGAACGAGCTGAAGCCGGGTGGTTGCGCGGACCAGGCTCGAGTTCATGTAGCTCACGTAGAGCCCTGCGGCGACCGTCGCCAGAACGCCGGTGCTGCCCAGACGTTCGGCCGGCAGGTAAGCGACGAACGGAGTCAACAGCGAGAGACAGATTTCCAGAGAGGTGTTGTGCACCGCGCGGCGAATTCTCAGCATGGTCCATCCGACTAAAAATCCCCAGGCAATCTCGCCTAAAATGATCAGCGTAAAATTGCCCGCCGCATGCATCAGCGAAAAAGAATGCGTCACGACCGCGACGGCCGCAAACCGGTAGATGGTGAGCGCCGTGGCGTCGTTCGCCAGGCCCTCGCCTTCCAGGATGGCGGAAATGGCTTTGGGAATTCCCAGCCGCCGCGCGATGCTGATCGCGGCCACTTCATCCGGTGGCGACACGATGGCACCCAGGATAAACGCCACCGCCCATCCAAAACCCGGAATGAAAAAGTGCACCGCTACGGCCACACATCCCGTCGTCGCCAAGACGCAGCCGACAGACAAGAGCGCGATCGGCTGCATGTTTTTTCGAAACTCGCCCCAGGAGCCCAAGGCAGAACCCGCATACACGAGCGGCGGCAGAAATATCACGAGCACCAATTCCGGATCGAGCGTCACATGTGGGAAGTGCGGGACAAACCCGAGCAGAATCCCGGCCGGTAGAAGCAGGAACGGCGAAGGCATTGCGAAGTGCCGGGCCGCCGCCTCCAAAGCAACGACCGTGCACAGCAGGACCAAAATGATTTCAAAGGAATGAATCATCACCTCATTGGAGTAAATTTTCTCTTGCGGACACAAATGCATTTGTGACTATAATGTTTTTGTAGCCTTAGGGAGGTTATCATGGCCTTAAAACCCGGAGTATCAGCCCCAGAGTTTTCTTTACCCAGCACCCCCGATCAGAAAGTGTCGCTTTCCGAATTCCGCGGTCAGCCCGTGGTTTTGGTTTTTTATCCGGCCGATTGGAGCCCCGTCTGCAGCGATCAACTGGGACTCTACAACGAGCTCCATGCGGAGTTCTCCGAATACAATGCCGAGATCATCGGTATCTCCGTCGACGGCGTGTGGTGCCACAATGCTTTCAGCAAAGACCGCAAGCTGCATCTTCCGCTGTTGGCCGATTTTGAGCCCAAGGGCGCGGTCGCCAAACTCTACGGCGTGTACGATGAAACAGCAGGCGAATCGCAGCGCGCGCTATTCGTCATTGATGCCGAAGGTTTTATTCGGTGGAGTTATGTGTCGCCCACGGGCATCAATCCCGGCGCCGACGGAATCTTGAAAGCGCTCGACGCCTTGGTCAAGGGTGAAAAAACCGCCAGCGTTTTGAACTAACGACAGCCCATCGCCGCGACAGAGGAGGCCTCATGAATAAATCCGCTCAGCTCACCCAGCCCGTTTCCGCGCGTGATCATAGGGAAGGCCCGGACGATGCTCCCTTGACGCTCGTGGAATACGGCGATTATCAATGTCCTTACTGCGGCGCGGCTTACCCCGTTGTGAAAAGCATCCAGAAAACCTTGGGAAAAAAACTGCGCTTTGTGTTCCGGAATTTTCCGCTGACCCAGGCGCATCCCTATGCGATGGTGGCGGCCGAGACCGCCGAAGCCGCGGCGCTGCAGGGGAAATTCTGGGAGATGCACGACCTCCTCTTCGAACAGCAGACGTTTCTTGAGCCGGATATTATTCCTTCGTGGGCCAAGAAAGTCGGCTTGAACATGGAAAAATTCGGAAAGGATATCCAAGAAGGCGGCATCGCCAAGCGTATTAAGGAAGACCGCCAAAGCGGCATTCGCTCAGGCGTCAACGGCACACCGACCTTCTATGTCAACGGGACGCGATACGACGGCTCGCCGGATTATGATTCGCTCTTGGCCGCCTTAGAATCCGAACTAGCGGTGCGCTAACGTAAGAGTTGGAGGAGGATTTTATGTCGAAAGTCTGGTTAGTCACCGGCAGCGCCAGCGGTTTAGGGCGCAGTATCGCTGAAGCGGTTCTCGCCTCGGGTGGTCGCCTCGTGGCAACGGCCCGCGATCCGCGCAAGTTGGATGATCTGGTGAAGAAGTATGGCGCTCAGATCCGCAGCGCTCCCTTAGACGTGGTCGATGAGAAGGCGGCCATGGCCGCCGCTCAAGTCGCCGTCGACGCTTTCGGGCGTCTCGATGTCGTCGTCAATAATGCGGGTTACGGGGATATCGCGCCATTTGAGCAGCTGAGTTCTGAGCGGTTCAAGGCGCTGATCGATACCAATTTCTACGGCGTGGTCTACATGACCCGGGCCGCGCTGCCGATCATGCGCAAGCAAAAAAGCGGCTGCATCCTTCAGGTCTCTTCCGTGGGCGGACGCCTGGCCCTTCCCGGGAGTACGGGCTATCATGCCGCCAAGTGGGCGGTTGGAGGATTCACCGAATCCCTGGCCCAGGAGGTGGCGCCTTTCGGCGTCAAGGTTTGTGCGCTCGAGCCGGGGGGCATGCGGACGAACTGGGGAACTCGTGCAAACGAAAATATCCCCGAGTTGCTTCCGGATTATGAGCCTTCGGTAGGAGCGGTCACCCAGATGCTCAAGTCTCACTGGGGCCAGGAGAATAGCGATCCGGCCAAAGTGGCACAAGTTGTTCTTCGCCTCGCGGAGAGCGATCATCTGCCGGCGCATCTCCTCTTGGGCAGCGACGCCGTTCAGTTCGCCGCTCAAGCCGAGGCGTCGCGCGCCGCCGATGCAGAACAGTGGCGAGAGATGAGCGTCTCGACAGATGTGAACGCTCCGGTCGCCACGCCTGCATTGCGATTCTAAAAAACCATGACTCCATTACAAATTGACATGCAGCGTTTTTCAGGGACATGGCCGCGGCACGAGCTGGACTCTAAAATAGAAGCCCTGCTCAACCAGGCGGCTTTCTGAGAACCTATGAGTTATAATCAAAATGCAGTCGCGCATCGACCCGCCAAAGGAGACCAAACCGTGAGCACAAAAACGAAGACGCATGAAACGAACGGACATTCAAAGAAGACATTTCACCCTGACATTGCCCAGCCTAAGACCGGCCAGGAAGCCGCCGAAATTCAAGCCTTCGGGACTATCGCCAAATTGCCGAATGGGTTGAGCGAAAAGGTCTGCAAAGAAAGCGTCGAACGCTTGAACCAAATCCTCGCCGACACGATGACCCTGCGCGATATGTACAAGAAGCATCACTGGCAGGTCGCCGGCCACACCTTTTACCAGCTGCATCTGCTCTTCGATAAGCATTACAACGAGCAAAATGAGCTTGTCGACCAGATCGCCGAACGCATCCAGCTTTTGGGCGGACTCAGTTATGCCATGGCGGCCGATGTCGCGGAGAACACGAACATCCCGCGCCCGCCTAAGGGCCGCGAGGAAGTACCGGTTCAGATCTCGCGTCTTTTGGCCGCGCATGACATTATTCTCCAGGGCGCGCACGCTTCAGCGAAGAAAGCCGCGGATATGGGCGATGACGGGACCAATGATCTTCTGGTCAGCAACGTCATCCGAACCAACGAACTGCAAGTATGGTTTGTGGCCGAGCATTTGGTGGATGTCCCGCTCGTCCAAGCCAACTAAAAGGAGAATATTATGGCTAAAGCCATTCCAGAGGGGTATCACGCCGTAACGCCGAGCTTCACGTTTAAGGATTCGCAAAAGGCGATCGATTTCTATAAGAAAGCCTTCGGCGCCAAAGTGCTCGATGTTTTTCCGGCCCTCACCGGCCGCGGCATCATGCATGCTACGCTGCAGATCGGCGATTCGATCGTGATGTTGGGAGATGAGATGCCCGGGGGGCAGGGCTGCCCGAGCGCCGAAACACTCGGCGGCTCGCCGATTAGTCTTTTCATCTATGTTACGAACGCGGATGAAGCGTTCAAGCAAGCTGTCGCGGCCGGATGCACCGCCGCTATGCCCGTGGCCGATATGTTCTGGGGAGATCGCGCGGGCCACGTGAAAGATCCCTTCGGTTACCAATGGATGATTGCCACGCACACCAAGGATCTGACCAAGGAAGAAATCCGTAAAGGCGCCGAGGCGTTTTTCGCGCAGATGGCCAAGAAATAACGGCCCGATGATCTTAACGGCCTACACGCTCCTCCACACGCTCATCAGCTTAGTGGGAATCGTTTCGGGGTTTGTTGTTTTGTATGGCCTTTTGACCAATCAAAGCTTCGACTGTTCGACGTCACTTTTTCTTTGGACGACGATAGCGACGAGCATCACCGGCTTCTTTTTTCCCTTCCATGGGTTTAAGCCGTCCTATGTGGTGGGTGGCATTTCGCTCGTCATCCTGGTTTTAGCGTATAGGGCGCGTTATTCAAATCAAATGATGGGCGCGTGGCGCGGGACCTATGTCATCACGGCCGTGACGGCTCTTTATTTAAATTTCTTTGTGCTGATCGTGCAAAGCTTCCTCAAAGTGCCGGCCTTGCATACGCTCGCCCCGACGCAAACGGAGCCTTCCTTCAAAATCGCGCAGCTGACGGCTCTAGTTCTTTTTATTGTCCTGGGCATCGTCGCTTTTAAAAACTTCCACGTCGAACCTGTTGCTCCATGAAGGGAGAATACCTATGCCTACCCAAGTCGCCGCCGTTACGATGAAAGTGGTTCAAGTCGGTAAGAAAGGCGGTCCTTTCGAAACGACTGAAAGAGAAATCCCCGCCCCGGGGCCGGGACAGGTGCGGATCCAAGTGAAGGCGTGCGGGATCTGTCACAGCGATGTTCTGACCAAAGAAGGTTTATGGCCCGGCATTCAGTACCCTCGTTCGCCGGGTCATGAGATTGCGGGAATCGTGGATGCGGTGGGGGCGGGTGTCACAGCCTGGAAAAAAGGACAGCGGGTAGGACTCGGCTGGAGCGGCGGTTACTGTGGAGAATGCCAGGCCTGCCGGCGTGGCGACTTTGTGCTCTGCGCCCGCATCCAGGTTCCCGGCATCAACTTTGATGGCGGCTATGCGGACTACGTCCTGGCTCCCGCCAGCAACCTGGCGCCCATTCCGGACGAGCTGTCCTTCGAGGAGGCGGCGCCGATTCTTTGCGCGGGGGTCACCACTTTTAATGCGCTGCGCAATTCAGGCGCCCGGCCGCCGGATCTAGTGGCCGTACAGGGCATTGGGGGACTCGGGCATCTGGGCGTTCAGTTTGCCAATAAAATGGGTTTTAAAGTGGCCGCAATTTCCAAAGGAAAAGACAAAGAGCCGCTCGCCCGAAAATTGGGCGCCCATGTTTATATCAATGCGGACGAGGGCGATCCGGCGGCTCAACTGACGGCGCTCGGAGGCGCTCGCGTGATCCTGGCCACCGCCCCAAGCGGGAAATCCATGTCGGCGCTGATCGGCGGCCTGGGGCTCCGGGGCGAGCTGATCGTCTTAGGCGCAGGGCCCGACCCGATCGAAGCGAACTCTTTTCAGCTGATCTCTCAGTCGCGGAGCGTGCAGGGCTGGGCGTCCGGGGGTCCGGCGGACTCCGAAGATGCGCTGAACTTCTGCGCGCTGACCGGCGTCCGGGCGATGATCGAGACGTTCCCGCTCGAAAAAGCCTCGGAGGGTTTCGACCGGATGATGTCGAACAAAGTCCGTTTCCGCTCGGTCCTGATGCATTAACTCTGGCAGGCCGCAAGCCATCCACCCCATGCACGCGATTAATTCCTTCCTTCATCAATATGGAAACAGCATGGTCTTTGGTTCGGCGCTGCTGGAAGAAAGCGGCTTGCCGTTGCCGGCGACTCCGGTCTTTTTTGCCGCAGGCATCGCCGCCGGTATGGGCACCATGAAACTACCGACCATTCTGGCGCTCGGGATGACGGGCTTTTTGCTGGGAGACATCCTCTGGTTTTATCTCGGCCGGTGGCGGGGTCACCAGATTTTAAAGTTCCTCTGCCGCGTCGCTTTGGAGCCGGATTCCTGCGTCAGTCATACGGAGGAGCGCTTTTTGCGTCACGGCGCGAGCGCGCTGATGTTTTCAAAATTTGTGCCCGGGGTCAACACGGTGATCCGGCCGCTCGCCGCCATTTCGGGCATGAGCCTCTCGACGTTTATCCTGTATGACGGGATCGGCGTGATCGCCTACGTTGGCGCGGCCATGGGCATCGGTTACCTCTTCAGCGATCGATCCGACCAGCTCGAAGTGTGGATGGCTTCCGCGCATCGGGGCCTGGCGGCGGGGCTGGTTGTTCTTCTGGCGGGCTATCTGGTCTATCGATACGTTCGCCGACAGTGGAATCTCAAAGGTGAGGACCTGCCGCGTATGTCGGCGGACGATCTTAAAGGTAAACTGGATCAAGGGAGCCCGGTGGTGATCGTCGATTTGCGTTCGCCGCTGCAGATGAAGGCCTTCCCGTTTACGCTGCCTGGCGCGCGGGCCATGTCCGACGAGGAAGTTCAGCGGAATTATTCCGCCTTTTCCCGCGGAAGCGAAATCGTCCTCTATTGCAATTGCCCGGGTGAAGCCGGCAGCGCCCAAACCGCTCTCTTTCTGCAGAAGCACGGCTATCACGCGCGGCCGCTGGCCAACGGCATTGATGACTGGAAAGATAAGAAATACCCGCTGGAGTCCTTAGAGGCCAAAGGAGTGGCGCTAGCCCTATGAAAAAATTGATTCGAGGCATTGTGGAATTTCGCAAAAACGTTCAATCGGAATACCGTGAACGTTTCGCGCACCTGGCGCTGGGGCAGGCGCCGGACACGCTGTTCATCGCCTGTTCCGACAGCCGCGTGGTTCCGAATGTGTTCGCCTCGGCGGACCCGGGAGATTTGTTCGTCATCCGCAATGTCGGGAATCTGATTGCGCCGGCCGACGAGAACGGTATTTCAGTCAGCGACGAATCGGAAGGAGCGGCGATCGAGTTTTCTGTTCTGAAGCTGGGCGTGCGCGACATCATCGTTTGCGGGCATTCGGAGTGCGGCGCGATGCAGGCGGCGCTCGGCGGCGCCATCGCGAAAGACAGTCCGCATCTGCGATCTTGGCTCCGCCACGCCGAGGACGCCTTGGCGCGGCTGCGCCACGACACGTCTCCGGATCCGTCGCTCTTGCCCCACAACCGCCTGTCGCAGATCAATGCGATCTGTCAGCGGGAGCATCTCTTAACCTATCCGGCGGTGCGGCGCGCGAGGGACGCCGGGCGCCTGCGGCTGCATTCGTGGTGGTTTGATCTCGCGCACGCGGACGTTCATGCTTATGACGAGCGTCAGGGGCGATTCATCCGCATCGATGAAACGAGCGCCGATTCCCTTCTTCAACAGTTGACCTGAATTGAGTTAGAAAGGCCGGAAGTATCCGCGCGCGGTCAGGCACCAGACCAGCGCCATAAAGAACGCGGCCAAGATCGATTTGGCGAGCGAGCTTCCCGGAAGTTTTCTGAAGGAAATCCCCAGAATGGTCATGGCGGCTCCCTCAAAGATGTCGAGCGGTCGAAGCCATGAAAACGAAGAATGCAGCTGCAGGGCATGCGGAAATAATCCCACCAGGCCGATGATGGCCCGCAAGACGATCGGTACGGCGGCCCATCCCAGGATGCGCAAGGCGTCTCTGGCATCGAGCGTCAGTCTAAAAACGATGCACGTCGCCATGATTAAGCCCAGCAGAAGCGCCCACCCGCCCGCCACAAGGCTCGCCGCGCGCAGAAGATCGGTGTTCGTTCCGGCCAGAGTGACAGCCATGTGCAGTGCGAACAGGATCGGCGCCAGCATTCTCAAAGATCTTTTTGGAGGGGCCTGCACCGGCGTGGGCTCCGACGGAGAGTCCGGTATTTCCGCGACGACGGTTCGCTCAGGCGGCGATGGGATCGGAAGCGGGGACGCGGGCGCCTCCGGTTCGGGATCTTCGGGCACAAAGACGGCCGGTTCGGCGTGGCGCAATATCTCAACCGGCTGCGGGATTTTTTCCTGGGCTTCGGGTTTGATCTTGATCAGCTGACGAGCTCTGTTGCCGACGGCGATCACGTCAAAGGGCTTGAGCACATACTCGCTGGCGCCCATATTTTTTCCGATTTGCTGCTGATTGGCGTGACGCGCGGTGCCCGTCATCATGATGATCGGGACCGATTCCGTCATGGGATTTTCGCGGAACCGTCCCACCATCTGATAGCCCGTGGCGTCCGGCAGCATCACATCCAAAAAAATCAAATCCGGAGGAGACTGGGTCGCCAGCCGGAACCCTTCTTCGGCCAGGTGGACCGTCGTCACGTCGAAGCCCTCGTTGGAGAGATGCTCCTTCAGGAGCTGGGTGATCATGGGATCATCATCGATGACAAGAACGCGCGCGTTCGGCATAAAGGGGCCTCCTTTTATATACAGGGCGAACGGTCTTGGCACAAGGGGGGAAGCTCTTTTTACAGGGACGCTTTTTTACGCAGCCACCGGGAAAAGCTCAAGAGAAAGCGGACGGTCGCCGGCGGAAGGACCGCTCCTTGGAACGCCTGGCGGACGCGTCCCAAACGGGCCGCGGGGGTGTAGCCGGCGGGGTAATTTTCCTCTTCGCCTAAGGAGGCGATGGCCTGGATCATGGATTCCAGTTCCTGCGCGGAAGACGGCGCGGGCGCGGCGGGAGCTTCCCAAGCGCTTCGTCCCCATTCATAAAGAAGAACGGCCACCGCTTGGCCGAGATTCATCGACGGCGCTTCACGCCGCGTCGGGATTCGGACAATGGCCTGGCAGCGCGCGAGCTCCTCGTTGCTGAGGCCGCTGCGTTCGGAACCGAAGACGAGCGCCAGATGCTCGGAGGCCGCATAAGAAGCGAAGTGGCGATTCATATTGGGAAGCTCGATCACCGCGTGCGCGAACGGACGCTGATGAAAAGAACTGGTTCCCAGAATGATGGAGCAGCCTTCGACCGCTTCTTCCCAGGTGGAGACGGCACGCGCGTTCTGCACGATCTTTTCGGCGCCGGGCGCCGAACGCGTTTCCTGCCATACCGGTTCGTAAGGCTCCACGACCACCAGGTCCGACAGGCCGAAGTTGGCCATCGCCCGCGCGCAGGCCCCGATATTGACCGGATTTCGGGGGCGGACCAAAACGATGCGGACCGGACGGTTAGCCATCCATCGATTGTATAATCGCGAGGTGTCAAAATCATTTCCGCTCGTGAAAATGGGCGTTATTTTTCTTCTCTTCATGAGCGCCATCGCCGGGTGGCATCTGCTCAATGATCGTCCGTCGTCGATGGATGAGACCAAGCACATGCAGCTGGCCCTGGACTACCGGGATTGGATCGTGCATGACGTGCCGCTGCAGAATCCCTGGGACCACGTGTATCCTCCGCTCTACCATTTCTCCATTATTCCCGCCCTAAGCCTCGGCGTTCCCACGGAAGCCAAAGCGGTGATGACGCACGCGCTTTATGTGGTGATCTTTCTCGTCGGCTGCCTGCTTTTGGGCCGCGCGCACCGGCGTTCCGATGATGAAAGTCTGGCCGCGGGGCTGCTCACGCTGGGGTATTGCTACGTGCTCTGGGCCGCTCGCCGCGCGTTGATTGATTTTCCGCTGCTCACCTGGGCGACCCTCACCATGGCGCTTCTGGCGCGGACGCGCGGCTTTTCGTCGAGAAAAGCCAGCCTCTGGTGGGCCGTCGCTGCGGGCGTGGGGATGCTTCTCAAGTTCACGTTCGCGTTCTTTTTTATTCTGCCGGTTCTTTGGACGTTCTGTCGCAGTCGTGAACCGGGACGCTTAAGAAACGGAATTCTCGCGGCGGCCGTGGCCGCGGTTGTGGGCGGATCCTGGTATTTTTGGAACAGCGCGTTCTTTTTTGATAAGGCCTCGGGGCTCGTGAACGAGGTCACTGTGAGTGCGGGCGATCCGCACACGGTGGCCGGGTGGCTGTTTTATATCAAGCAGTGGCCGTCTCAAATGGGTATTCCCAATATGCTTTTTACGGCGCTCGGTTTGATTTTCGTTGCCGGCTCCGGTGTTGTCGCCGAGCGGAAAGGCGATGGACTTTTGTGGATGTGGTTTCTCTCCGGCTACCTCATTTTGAGTGCGATGATGAATAAGGATATGCGCCACACGCTGCCGATGCTCCCGGCGCTGGCGTTTCTGGCCGTGCGCGGGTGGGGCGCGCTTTTCCCGGACGCGTGGCGCGCGCGTTTTCTTTGGCCCGTCGTGGCGATCCTTTTCGGATACACGGTGTTCACCTATGACCGTCCGGCGAAAGAAAATTGGCCCCAGGGCGAGATCGGGCGGCTTCTGGAGCGAACGCATGACGCCTCCCAGCCCTTTTTATCCGCCAGCGTCTTATCGCATCAGCCCCGCTTTTTTGCCCGGGGGCTCAAGTGGTCGCTGCGCGCGCAGAACATCACGCTCAAAACGACCGGGGCCGGAACTCCGGACTCCGGATTTGTGGAATATATTTTTCTGCGGCAGGGCGGTGAAAGAGGCGGCTCCGAGGATGTGGATGAAGAATGGCGGGGCACTCAACCGCAAAGCCGGGCCTTCCGGACGCTTTTCCATAGTATTGCGCAATATCCCTTAGTCGACGGAAGCAACGTGATGGTGTATCAGCGTGATCCGCATCCGCATTTTGACGTGAAGCCGCTTTCAAACGCTGCTGTCGCCGAACGTCTTACGCACACGCTGCGGCGCTGGGTGCAGGGGCCGCTTACGATTCAGGTGGAGGCGACGCCCGCGGGCCTGCGGGAAGGACACCTGGAGAAGATCACGGCGAGGTGCGAAGGCTGCCAGGTCCAGGGGGTGACGGTTCAGTCGGCGCAACTCGTCATGGTGAAACCGTGGATCAATTTATACAGCTTGTGGGACATGGACCGTATCGGACTTTTAGCTTTTGAGTCGGTGGGAACGCATCTCGTCGTGACGGCGGATGAAGCGGCCGCGCCGTTATCAAGGATTCAAGGCGTAAAAGACGCGCAGGTGGATTTTTCCGACGGCAGAATACATGTCGGCGCGCGCATTCACGGCATCCCCGTGCGGGCGGTGGCGCGCGCGGAAATCATTCTCACCGGCCATCCCTGCGCCCGGGCCACTCTGGAAACGGTTTCCATCGCCGGAATCCCGCTGCCCGGCTGGATCATCGGCAAGGCTTCACGCCAAACGCTGTGGCTGGACCCTCAACCCAGTTTCCCGGGACGGGTCGCGGTCTCGCGGATCTCCCTCGAGCACAATCAACTGGTTTTGGAGTGATTAAAGAGTTTTGAGGTCGATGACAAAACGAAAGCGGACATCGCTCTTGCGGGTGCGCTGATAGGCTTCGTTGATCTTGGAGACAGGAATCACTTCCACATCCGCCAGCACGTTCTTCCTCGCGCAGTAATCCAGCATCTCTTGCGTTTCTTTAATGCCGCCGATTAGAGACCCGGCAAGCGTCTTGCGGCCCATCACCAGAGCGAATGCCTGTACCTCGAGGGGTTTTGGAGAGGCGCCGACCAGAACCAACGTTCCGTCGGGACGAAGCAGGCCGAGAAATGAACTGATGGGATGCGGGGCCGACACCGTGTCGATGATGAAATCCAATTTGCCGGCCATGGCGGACATGGCGGCTTCCTCTTTAGACGAGACAAAGTGTTTGGCTCCCAGCCGCAAGGCATCGGCTTCTTTAGAAGGCGATGTGCTGAAGACCGTGACTTCGGCGCCCATAGAGGCGGCCAGTTTCACGGCCATGTGGCCGAGCCCGCCGAGGCCCACGACGCCGACGCGCTGCCCTTTGCGCACCTTCCAATGACGCAGCGGGGAATAGGTGGTGATTCCCGCGCAGAGGAGCGGCGCCACGCGTTCCAGCGGCAGTTTGGGAGAAATTTTAAGCGCGTAGTTTTCATTGACGACAATCTGGGAGGAGTAGCCTCCGAAGGTCCGGGTTTTACCGTCCATCTCGGTGGCGTTGTAGGTGAAGGCCGTGTGAACGGAACAAAATTGCTGCAGGCCTTTCTTGCAGTAGGAACATCTGCGGCAGGAGTCGACAAAACATCCGACGCCGGCCGCGTCTCCCGGTTTGAAACGCTTCACTTTGGCGCCCACGCGGCTCACGCGTCCCGCGATTTCATGGCCGGGCACCATCGGGAAAGTGGATCCGCCCCATTCATCCTGGACCTGGTGGATGTCGCTCTGGCAGATGCCGCAATAGAGGATGTCGATCAGAACATCGTGGGGCCCGGGATCACGACGTTCAAACCGGAAAGGTCCCAAGGGACTTCCGGCGCTTTGTGCGGCATAACCGCGAACGGGGATCATACTTGCATTATAAAGAAAAACCCCCTGTCCCGTGAAGGACAGAGGGTTTCTTTAATTTGTCATCCCCGCGAAAGCGGGGATCCAGCAGTTTATATTGAAGAGTCTGGATTCCCGCTTACGACTGCGGGAATGACATGAGTCGATTAATACCGGTTGGAACGGCCGTAGCCGCCGCCATTACCACCGCGGCCGCCGCCACCATTACCACCGCCGAAACCACCGCGACCACCGCCGAAACCACCACGGCTTCCGCCGCCGCCACCCGTGCGCTCAGGACGTGGGCGGGCTTCGTTCACGGTGAGTTCACGATCGCCGACCTTGGCTTTGTTCATCTTTTCGATGGCTGCCTTCGCTTCGTCTTCCGTGCTCATTTCAACGAATCCGAATCCGCGCGAGCGTCCGGTTTCCATGTCCGTGATCAGCTTGGCGCTGACGATCTGGCCATGGGCCGAGAACAGCTGGTGCAAGTCATCTTCGGATGTGTCGAACGGCAAATTACCAACATACAGTCTTTTTTCCATTGTGTTTTGTTTCTCCTAATTTTCAATACCAATCAAAGTGCCGGAATCCGCTGGAAGAGAATCTACAGGGAAGCGTGCCTTCGAAGTGGGAACTAACAACGTCATTATGACAGATCGGCCCCCTAATCACAAGCGGTCATTTTTCCGACGGAAAAATGGTATGATAGGGGTATGCAAAATTGTCCAACATGCAAACTTAAGAAATCCCGCTGGGCCTCGGTGAACGGGTTCATGATCGGGAAAAAAGTGTACTGCTGCATCGGCTGCGGCTTCTCAGGCTGTCTCTGCCTGCCGAAACCCAACCGGAGAAAAGCACCGTCTCCGCCAGCTCCGTCCCCGAAGTAGCGACTGCTTCTCCTTAATGACGTGCGACGCGCCGGATCCCTTGCGGGGCCGCGGTTTTGCTCGTGCGTGCGGCCAGGCGGGCGGCGACGACTCGCGCCCGTTTCTGCTTGGTTTTCCACTTCGGATTCTTGCTTCCCATAAAATTCCTCCTCTAGACTTTGATCGGTTCGGCCGTAAATTCGTGAGAATCGTAACCGGTGAGTTTGGCGGTGACAAACCGGCCGCCGCGAACGGCTTTTTGCGGAAGACGCACGATGGCGTCAATCTCGGGCGCTTCGCGACAGGTCCGTCCGAGAACCGTAGTTCCTTCCGTCTCTTCCAGTATAACCGTTTCCCGGGTGCCGAGGCGTTTTTGCGCTTTGGCGTGGGCGACCTCGTAGTAGGCGTTGGTGAGCACGGCTAAGCGATCCTGTTTGACCTTGTCGGAAATTTGATCCGCGCGTTGGGCGGCCGGCGTGCCTTCCTCTTTAGAATAGGAGAAAGCTCCCAGATAATCGAAGTACCCTTCCTGGATAAAGCTGATCAGGCGTTTAAATTGCGCGGCGGTTTCTCCCGGGAACCCGACGATGAATGTGGTGCGCAGCGCCAGCCGCGGAGCTTTCGCGCGGAGGCGCTCGAGCAGTCCCCTTAAGCCGGCTTCATCCGTCATGCGCTTCATGTCCGCGAGCATTTTGGAATCGATATGCTGCAGCGGCATGTCCAGATATGGAAATTTATCCGGTTGTTCGGCGAAAACGTCCAAGAGCTCATCGGTGAAGGACGCGGGATGCATGTACATCAGCCGGATCCACCGCACCCCCGGGATTTGGCTGATGGAACGAAGCAGCCCCGGAAGATTCTTTTTGGACTTGGCATCCCGGCCCCAATCTCCCGTATCCTGGGCGATGATGCTGAACTCCTCCACGCCTTGCGCGGCGAGCTCGCGGGCTTCGCGCAAAATGGTTTCTTCACTCCGGCTCTGGACGGGACCGCGAAGTCGCGGAATCACGCAGAAAGAGCACGGGTGGCTGCAGCCTTCCGAAAGGCGAAGGTACGCCGAAGCGGACTGCGAACGACGTTCAGGTTCCGGAACGCCGTTCAGGTTCTCGAACGCCGTTCGGACGTCCGAACGCCGTTCAGGTCTTCGAACGCCGGATAGGTTCTGAACGTCGTCGGGGTCCATGAAGCCGCCCGGATTAGCACGATCCAAAAAGCGCGCTCGAGGTTTTTCCAGGAGTTCCGCCACCTGCCCCAGCTGCCCCGTGCCCAAAAACGCGTCCACTTCAGGGAGGTCGTCAAAAATTTCTTTTCCATGCTGCTGGACGAGACATCCGGTCACGATGAGTTTCTTGCCGTCGGTTTTGAGCTTTCCGGCTTCGAGGATCGTATTGATGGATTCTTTTTTGGCGGCTTCAATGAAAGAGCAGGTATGAATGACGATCGTGTCGGCGTCCGCCGCATCCGTCACCATCTCATGACCGCGGGCTTTCAGGAGCCGCGCGAGATTATCGGTGTCGGCCACATTCTTCGCGCAGCCGAGCGTCACGATGGATACTTTGTTGCTCACAAATTCGTGATGTGGCGCTGTTTCAGGAGATCGGAGACTTGGGCGATGACGTTTTCTTCCGATTCTTTGCCGCTCAGCTGAAGATCCGCGGAACCGATTTTGGCGCCGGCCGCATCAATATCAACGGCCAACACAGGATAATCGGGGATCAGCGCTTGAACCGCGGCAAAATCCGCCAGGCCGATGGCGTTGGTGGTCGAGATGACCAGATTCCCCGCGTCTAAAAGAAGATGCGCGACTTCCGCGAAACGGCGGACGAGCTCCGCCTGGGTGGACTGTTTCCACACCAAATCGGCGTCCACGCCCAAGAGCACGTTGGAGCCATCCAGCATGTAGGCGGACATATTCTTTTCAAAGAGCGCTTTCTCGACGGCGCGCGCGTACTTGTGCTTCCCCACGCCCGCTTTGCCGACAAACATAACGAGGGCGGGCTGATGGCCGAGTTTTTGGGCGCGCGCGTCTTGGGAGACCCCGCCTTTGATCCAGTTGAAGTCGCGCAGCTGGGCTTCCGCGCGCAGGGCTTCTTTATCATCCTTCTCCGCGCTCATAAGGATTCCGCCGCCGGCGATGTCGTAGCCGTCGACGATCACGAAGCGGCCGGTGGCTTCGCCTTCGGTGATGGTGTCGAACGCGATGGGTTGACGCGTTTCCAGGATGAGGTCGGCGACGTCGTGGCGATTGATATGCAGACCGTCATTCCCCGCGGTCGCAGGCGGGGAATCCATGGATCCCCTGCCAGTAGCCGCAGGGGATGACAAATCTGGAGAGGACGCATCAATGACTTTGTTGATTTTCTGAATGCGGACCGGGAGCGCCTGGGTGTGGATCTTCAATTTGTGATCGCGGTCCGCTGAAAAAGGTTTTTTGCCGAGCCAGATGAGGTTTGCCCGGAAGCGCGTGGACACGAGCGGCGGCTCTACCGCGTGGGCCATGATTTCCCCGCGCGTGACGTAAATCTCTTCGGCCAGAGTGAATCCCGTGGACCACCCCGCATCGACGGATTGCCGCACCGGCGCATTAAAGACTTCGATACTTTTGATCGTGCTGGTCTTGTTGGAGGGGAAGAAAACGACTTTATCGCCGACAGCAGCTTTACCGGACTCGATGCGTCCGGCGATAATGCGGCGGTCGTCGCCTTGGCTCACGAACTTGTAGACCGCCTGCACCGGCATCCGCAACGGCCGGTCGCTTTTTGGAGGGGCTTTGGCGAAGGTGTCCAGCGATTCCAGAAGAGTCAGCCCCTTGTACCAAGGCATCTGCAAACTTTTTTGCGCGAGATTTTCTCCGTTTACGGCGCTCACCGGGATAAAGGCTTTCGGCGAGACGGCGCCGATACTTTTCAGGAAAGCCCGATATTCCCGCTCGATGTCCTGGAAGGTGTTTTCGGAGCGGCTGACCAAATCCATTTTATTGACGCAGACAATCACCTGCTTGATGCCGAGCATGGACAGGATGTAGCCGTGGCGCCGGCTGTTTTCGCGCACGCCTTCTTTGGCATCGATGACGAGCACCGCCGCCTCCGCCCGGGCGGCGCCGGAGATCATGTTCTTGAGAAATTCGATGTGGCCCGGCGCATCGATGATGATGTAATCCCGCTGAGAGGTCTTAAAGAAGGAGCGCGCGGTGTCGATCGTGATCCCTTGATCCTGCTCATCGGTGAGCGCGTCCAGCAGAAAAGCATATTCGAACGGTTTGCCGGTGCGCTGGCATTCCTTGCGAACGGCTTCGAGTTTTCCTTCGGGGAGAGATCCGGTGTCGGCCAACAGCCGCCCCAGCACCGTGCTTTTCCCATGGTCCACGTGACCCACGATGACGATGTTCATTTGGTCGCGTGCGGCGACGGCTTTGGAGGTTTTGGCGGGCATTACATATATCCTTCGCGTCGCAATTCTTCTAAGCCGTGTTTGCCGTCCTGTAATCGTCCCGAGCGTTCGGCGATGTTTTTGAGCTTGCCGCTTTTGAGCTCCGCAATAATGTCATCCACGTTTTTCGCTTTGCTGGTAATAGGTGCCTGGCAGGGAGCGCAGCCCAGGCTGCGGTAACGGGTTCCTGCGCCTTGGTCGTAATAAAGCGATACCGTCGGAATCTTCTCGCGCTTGATGTATTCCCAGATGTGCAGTTCCGTCCAATCCAGGAGCGGATGCACGCGCACGTGCGTGCCGGGCGCAAAATCGGTTTTGAATTGGTTCCAGAATTCCGGCGGCTGCTCGCCTACGTCCCAGAGGTTGTTCTTGTCGCGCGGAGAGAAATAGCGTTCCTTGGAACGGCTGCCTTCTTCATCCGCCCGCGCGCCCACGATCACGCCGTGATAGGGTTCCTTGTCCGGATCGAGCTCATACTGGCCGCTCTTGAGATTGAGTTTTTTGCGGGCCCACTTGCCGTTCAAGGTATTGGTGAGCGCTTCCCGCTTCAACAGGCCGCAGCAATCAAGTCGCGAAACCTTTTTGGGATCGCCTTCCGGGAGATTTTGAGTATCGGGAAAGGTCGTCTTGGCCTTCAAGGCTTCCACGTTCTGACCCACGAGCATGGTCAGCTTGTATTCCATGGCCAGTTTGTCGCGGTACGTGATCATTTCAGGAATTTTGAAGCTCGTGTCAATGTGTACCAGAGGAAACGGCACATGACCGAAGAACGCTTTGCGAGCGAGCCACAGGAGCACCGTCGAATCTTTGCCGACGGACCACAGCATGCAGAGGCGTTCGAAGTGGCGAAACGCCTCCCGCAAAATATAAACGCTCTGTTGCTCCAGCTGATCTAAGGTGTCCATGAAAGAGTTTTAGAGAAGGTCGCAGACGGCTTTGCCGACGTCTTCGGTGGTGGCTGGCCTGCCTGCCGGCAGGCAGGCTTGACCTTTGGGTAGTAAGTCTGCGGTGACTTTGCCGCTGGTGAGCACCTTTTCGATCGCGCTGTTCACCGCCGCGGCTTCCTTCGTGAGTCCGAAGCTATATTCTAGCATGGCGGCGACGGACCCGATCGCGCCTAAAGGGTTGGCTTTGTTCTGCCCGGCGATGTCCGGCGCTGATCCATGAACGGGTTCATAGAGGCCGACCCAGACGCCGTTGGCTTTCTGATCGCCGATGGAGGCCGACGGCAGCATCCCGATGGACCCGGCCAAGACCGCTCCTTCGTCACTGAGGATGTCGCCGAACATATTTTCCATGAGGACCACGTCAAAGCGTTTGGGATTCAAGACGAGCTGCATGGCGCAGTTGTCGACCAGCACGTGATCCAGGGCCACGTCCGGAAAGTCCGGGGCGATCTCCGTCACGACTTTACGCCACAGCTGCGAGACTTCTAGCACGTTGGATTTGTCCACGCTCGTGAGCTTCTTGCGGCGTTTGCGTGCCAGGCTGAACGCCATGCGCGCGACCCGGGCGATTTCGGCGTAGGAATAGGACATGGTATTGACGGCTCTCGCCTCTTTTCCCTGGCCGCTGATGCCGCGCGGCGTTCCGTAGTAGAGGCCGCCGGTCAGCTCGCGCACAATGATCATGTCGGTTCCCTCGATCAGGTCATTTTTGAGCGGGGAAGAATTTAGGAGCGACGGATAGCTGCGTACCGGCCGCAAATTGGCATAGACGCCCAGCGTTTTGCGGATCGCCAGGAGCCCTTTCTCGGGCCGTTTTTCCGGAGGAGCGTTATCAAATTCCGGAAGGCCGACCGCGCCCATCAGCGTCGCGTCCGCCTGCAGGGCCAATCTCTCCGTTTCAGGAGGGAAAGGCGATCCGGTTTTATGGATGGCGACGCCTCCCAGCAGCCCTTCCTTATAAGTAAGTTTATGGCCGAACTTAGCGGCTGTCTTTTCCAACACGCGGGCGGCCTCGCGCGTCACTTCGACGCCGATGCCGTCACCGGGAAGAATAAGGACATGGAGTTCCATCGGGAGAGCATTATACCTCACCCCTACCCCTAGGGGTTTAGCGTACGTTAGAAATAGCTCTTACGCTGATAGGCAACTTCACCGTTCAGTCGTACCATACTGGTACGGGTGATGTAACTCTACGCGCCGTTAGGTGTCCTATGAGTAGGGTTTTTAACGAAATACAAAAGGGAGAAATTTAATTATGAGAAAGATTCTTGGCCTTATCGTCGCCGTCAGTGTGTTGGGCGCTGGAAATGTTGGAGCGTTTGACTGGTTCGGCGGCAGGCTTTCACTGGGCGGCGGCTATGGCCGGGCTAAACCCGAATTTCCCTCTACTTATAAGGATTCCGATAAAGACGGTCAAATGTGGACCGTCAATGCAAAGTATTTTCTGACGGACCGATATTCTCTTGTGGCGTCTTATGCCGATATGCAGCCTTACAGCCGCACCACGGGCGAACCCATCCGGTTCCGCCCCATTATCGGGTCGGTGCGCTATAACCTATTTGAGCATCTTCCCATCACGCCCTACATCACGGCCGGCGCGGGCGTCAGCATCAATAAAATGGATGTTCCCGATGAACCTTCCGTGAAGTGGGAAAAACTGGCCCTGCAGGGAGGAGGCGGGTTTGAATTTTTTATTAATCAGGGAACGGCGCTCGGCGTCGAGGCCCTGTACCACAATTTCATGGCCCAAGACAGCAACAAGCCCTATCGGCTTGTTTCTCTCGTCGGAACGATGAGCGTTTATTTCGGCGAAGGGCCCGCCACGGCCAAAGCGCGTGAGGAAGCGGAAAAAGCAAAAGCCGATGCGGCTAAAGCTCAGGCGGATGCAGCAAGCGCGGCGGCTGCGGCCAGCGCTTTGGCAGCCCAAAACCAGGCCCAAGCCGCCGCGGCGGCATCGCAAGCGGACGCAGATAAAGCCGAAGCGCAACGTCGGGCGCAGGAGCTGCAAGCCCAGGTCGCACAGGCGCAAACGGAAATAAATGCGATCAAGGACATGGTCGCCCGCAAGGACTTGAAGCCGGTGAACTTCGAAACGGGAAGCGCCGAGCTCCTGGTGGATTCGCATGCGGCGTTGGATAAAGTCGCGGAAACCGCCAAAAAATATCCCAACTTGAAATTGCGCGTGGAAGGGCATACGGACTCGACCGGAAGCGCGAGCCTTAACCAGACGCTGTCTCAGAAGCGCGCGGATGCCGTCCGGGATTATTTGGTGAACACGGCGGGCATTCCGGCCGATCAAGTGGTGGCGGCGGGCTTTGGTCAAACACGCCCGATCGCATCCAATGAAACGTCCGAAGGCCGCGCGCAGAACCGTCGCGTGGAGTTCATTTTCTTCTTAAAGTAAATCGAAAACAAAGGGGGATGTATGTCACGAATACTGCTGGTCATCTTAATCTTGTTTCTCATAGGCGCATTGCCGACGTGGCCCTACAGCACGGGGTGGGGATATTATCCGGCCGGCGGCCTGGGAACGATTGTCTTGGTGCTGTTGATTCTTCTGTTGTTGGGCAAGCTCTAACATTTAAATGACTGAACCAAAGGAGGTTCTATGAACGATATACACAAGGCGAGACACACGGTGGAGAAATCTGCAGATCGGGCCACAAGTCTTTTGGATGAGGCGGCCAACCGCTTCACCGGATTGGTGGATGACGCCAAGGATAAAGGCGAAGAATTAATCGAACAAGCCAAGGATCGCAGCGTCGAGCTTCTCGACGACGCTCAGGAAAAGGGTCAAGACGCCTGGAAAGATCTCAAAAAGTGGGTTCAAAAAAATCCCGGGGCTGCCCTCGGATGGGGAATCGCCGCAGGCGCCGTACTGTACGCGGTATTCACTCGGAAGGAAGACTAACCGTGATCTTAAACTTTATTGAGAAGATGCGATCGAAGAAGGGCGGAATCGGGTACATCCTTTTATGGGTGTTGGGAGTGCCGCTTCCCGTCCTTCTTCTAATCTCGCTTCTGCGTGGCTGCAATTGAATAAAGCGCTGGGACTTGCCTTGTTGGTCGCGGGTATTATTTTGATCGTTTCGGGCTATAACGTGTCTCAATCGTTCAGCTCGGATGTCTCGCGGTTCTTCACCGGCACCGCGACCAATAAGGCGATGTGGATGCTCGTAGGAGGGGCTGCTGCGGCTATTGCGGGAACGGTCTTGTTGTCGCGAGGAAATTCGAATTCATAGTCTTAGGAGGAAGTGGTCATGAAACAGATCGTTTATATTTTAGTGGTAGCCGTCACGTTGGCGACTTGCATGCAGTACAGGGCAGAAGCGATGTTGGTTCCGGCGAATTTAGCTCAGACCGGACAAGACATCAATCGTTCTGCTGATCTGCAGACGATTCAGCAAACCTTGGAATCAAAGGTCCTGCGGGGAAAGCTGCATGCGTTGGGATTGTCGGACGCTGACATTCAGGCGCGCCTTTCCCGTCTTTCGGACGTGCAGAGACATCAGCTCGCCTCTCAAATCAGGGCGGTGAATCCCGCCGGCGACGGCTTGATCATCGGGCTTCTTGTCGTTGTCGTTTTGGTCCTGCTGATTATTTACCTGTTTAAGCGCATCTGAAGATCCGTGTGCTGTAAGGGTCTCAGCTTTCTTCTTGCAGCCGTCATTCTTTTAAAAGTCCCCTTTTTCCCTGATAAAACAGATCAATGCGGGCCGGCGACGCTCGCCGGTCTTCTGTCTTTCTGGGGGAAAACAACGGACCCCAAGCACCTTCGCAACGAAATGTATCTGGCCAAGCTCCACGGCACGCTGCCGATGGACCTGGTGCTGACCGCCGAGGCGCATGGATTGAAAACGGAAATGATCCGCGGGGATCTGCCGACGCTCCGGTCCGAATTGCAGGCCGGCCGCCCCGTGTTGGCGATGTTGAACGTGGGACTGACCATCGTGCCGGTGAATCATTACGTGATTGTTACGGGATTTAATGACGATCGGGGAGGACTCGTGATGCACTCCGCCGGCACGGAAAATCAATTCATTTCCTATAAGAAGTTCCTGCGCGAATGGGAAAAGGCCGATTCCTGGGCCATGCTTGCTCATCTTCCATGACGCGGACAAGATCCGTCATCCTTCTTTTCACCGTCTGGACTCTGAGCGCTTGCGCCAATCTCCCGCTTTCCGTCACGTCCCGCGATCCCCTATCAGCCGCTGAACACGTGACGTTGGGTGATTCGTACCTGACGCATGACGAAAAGGCGGCGGCGATCCGCCAATATCAAGCGGCCCTGGACGAGGATGGGCGGCATGTTCCCGCACTGATGGCGTTGGGAAATTTGGCGTTCGAGGACCACGATTGGAAAAGTGCCAGAAATTATTTCCGGCGCGCTTCGAAAGCAGCCCCGGCCAATGCCGGAGCCGTCAACAATTTAGCGATGGTGGATGTGGCGGAAAAAAAGCATCTCGAGCGCGCCAAACGTCTGATTGATCAAGCGTTCCCGACGGCGGGGCCAATGGCTCCCTATCTTTTGGATACGCAGGCTAACATCGCGATTCTTCAAGGCCGTTACACGGACGCCAAACTGGCTTTAGATCAGGCCCAAGCAACCAGTCCTTCCAATGATCCGGACTTTCCCAAACGTCTCCAAGAATCCCGCGATAAACTTACCGAAGCGGTTCGGGTACAATAGCGCTGGAATGATTTTTCGGGCTCTGCGGTATCGTAATTACCGGCTTTTCTTCGTCGGCCAAGGTCTTTCCCTCATCGGGACCTGGATTCAGCAGACAGGCGAAGTCTGGCTCGCCTACCGACTGACGCATTCTGCTTTTGCCCTAGGCGTCGTCGGATTCGCCAGCCAGATTCCCACATTTCTTTTGGCGGCGTTCGCGGGCACATGGATCGACCGGGCGAACAAGCATCGTCTGGTGACGATCGCCCAGATGCTGGCGATGGGACAAGCTTTTGCTCTGGCGGCACTCGTGCTCACGCACCGCATCACCTATCACCGCTTGATCGCGCTCGCGCTTATTTCCGGAGCGATCGACGCGCTCGAAATTCCCAGCCGCCAGTCTTTCGTCATCGAGATGGTGGATGATCCGAAAGATTTGGCCAACTCGATCGCCCTCAACTCAAGCCTGGTGAACGCCGCCCGATTGATCGGCCCCGCTGTAGCCGGGCTTCTCATCGGTGTCGTAGGAGAAGGCTGGTGTTTCTTTATCAACGGCGTCAGTTATTTGGCCATCATCATCAGTTTGCTGGCGATGCGGCTGAAGCCGGTGAATCGTCCGGCGCCGCGCACCGATTTGTGGCACTCCTTTAAAGAAGGATTTTCTTACGCCTCCGGCTCGGTCCCCATCGTCACGCTTCTCGGTTCGCTTGCGGTGATCAGTTTACTTGGCTCTTCCTATACGGTACTCATTCCGATTTTTGCCGATCAGGTGCTGCACGGCGGGGCGCATACGTTGGGTTTTCTCATGGCAGCTTCCGGCTTGGGCGCGATGACGGGGGCGTTGTTTCTGGCGTCCCGCAAAACGGTGATCGGACTGGGGCGCATCATCGGGACGGGAATGGCGCTTTTCGGGTCAGGACTTGTAGCCTTTTCTCTCTCACGCTGGTTTTGGCTCTCCTGGGCAATGATGCTCTGTGCAGGATTCGGCATCATGATCGCGACTGCCTCCATCAACACAATGCTCCAGACGATTGTCGATCCGGACAAACGCGGCCGAGTGATGGCGTTCTTCACCACCGCCTTCATCGGGATGGCCCCCTTGGGTAATTTCGGCGGCGGCGCCATCGCCAGCCGCGTCGGCGCGCCCCAAAGCGTCTGTCTTGACGGCGCGTTGTGCCTCGCGGCGGCTTTTTGGTATTTCCGGCATCTGCCCATCTCCTCAATGGAGAGCGTACGGCGAACGCTCACCGCACGCGCGCGTCGCTCTTCCAGCGGCGCATCATCGAGGAAGGAATAAGGATTGGCGTTTAAAATGGAATGACTGAACGGCGAAGGTTCGCGCGTGTCTTTGGCCGTGAGCTGAATCTTCCCCCCCTCGATATCCGTGAGCACCACTTTCCAGCCGTCCACATCCATCGCTTCATGCAGGCAGTCAAAGACCGTCTGGGCGATCAGCGGATGATCCGGAAGCGGCACGTCCGGCGGCCGGTGCTCGAAGCAGGCCGTCTGCAGAGGGAAAACGGCGCTCATCAAGTCATCGGCTTTAAAGCGCTGCAAGGGCGGCGGCACTTTTTTTCCTCCGCGGAAGCGAAGAACGGCGAAGGCGCGCGAGACATTCCATCGCCACCGAACGCCGAACATGGGCGCGGCCAAAAGCGCCTGGATGAGCGATTCTTCGGCGGTTTTTGAACGCAGGAGCGTGAACATCTGCTCTAACGGAAAACTATGCTGCGGGCCGAGCGACAGATTGATGCCGTTGTCGTCGGCCGCGGCCTGCAGTTCAAAATCGAAGGTCCGGCAGAAATTTTTACGCATGGCCAGGCCCCAGGCGCGGTTGATGCGCGAGCCGAAAGGCGCATGGATCACCAGCTGCATGCCGCCCGACTCATCGAAGAAACGTTCATAAAGAATGTGTTTTTGCGTCGGCACCATGCCGACCGCCGCTTTCTGCGTCGCCACATACATCACCGCCTGCGTTGCCGGCCATTGTTCGACACCGCATTCCGTTTTCAGCCAAGCCGTCGCATGCTCGGCGCCCTGATCCAGTTGGACGCCCAGCTCGCCGCGTAAATTCGAAAGCTCTTCGGAAAGTTCGCTCGTGCGGCCCGGCGCTTCGCCCAGCCAAAAGGGAACGTTCGCGGGCGCGCCTTCGGCATCGCGCACGATCACTTGCCCGCCCCGGACATAGCGAATCCGCCACGACGTATTGCCCAGAAGAAACACATCTCCCGACAAACTCTCGATGGCAAAATCTTCATTGACGGTGCCGACCACGGTGCCTTCATCTTCCGTGACCACGCGGTAGTCGGCCGTCTCGGGAATGGCGCCGCCGGACGTGAGGGCGGTTAAACGCGCCGAGCGCCGGGCCTTCAGCTCGTGATGGACCACATCGCGGTGCACGTACGCGCCTTCTTTGCGGCTGGGGGCAATCCCTTCGCTGACCATCGCGATGATCCGGTCAAATTCTTGGCGTTCCAGATGGCGAAAGGGCCACGCGCCGCGGCACAGCGCGAAAAGCTTGTCCTCGTTCCAATCCTCCGCGGCGACTTCGGCCACAATCTGCTGGGCCAAAATATCGAGCGGCGCCACCGGTATTTCCACGTGATCGAGCCGACCCGCACGCACGGCGCGCACAATCGCGAGACTTTCCAGAAGCTCGTCACGCGTGAGCGCGAAGAGACGTCCTTTGGGAACGACGCCCAAATGATGGCCGGAGCGGCCCACACGCTGGAGAAACGTGGCAATGGACCGCGGCGAGCCCATTTGACAGACGAGATCAATGAAGCCGATGTCGATCCCCAGCTCCAAGGACGCGGTCGCCACGATGGCTTTCAGTTCGCCTTTCTTCAGACGCTCCTCGGCCGAAAGACGGAGCTCGCGCGAGAGGCTCCCATGGTGACTGGCGACAACGGCTTCTCCCAGATGTTCTCTCAGACGGTAGCTGATGCGTTCGGCCATGCGCCGCGTATTCACAAAAACGAGCGTGCTCCGGTGCGCGGTAATGAGCTCGGACAGCTTTTTATAAATTTCATCCCATTGATCGTTCGAACAAACCGCGGAAAGTTCCGAAGGCGGCACTTCCACAGCCAAGTCGAGCTGCCGGATGTGGCCCGTGTCGATGATCCGGCAATCGGGAATTCCGGAAGCCGACACGTTTTTCGCGCCGACAAGAAAGCGGGCGATTTCATCAATCGGTTTTTGCGTCGCGGACAGGCCGATGCGCACCGGCGGTTGTTCGCACAGCGCGTCCAGCCGTT
>Ga0206852_1031_pt1 | contig 43924 bp, 47 predicted proteins | sample Alteio_BWOrgCont_14_FD_152849 | JGI IMG/M metagenome (GOLD analysis project Ga0206852, IMG submission 152849) | Enriched cells from forest soil in Barre Woods Harvard Forest LTER site, Petersham, Massachusetts, United States -... | ecosystem: Environmental > Terrestrial > Soil > Temperate forest >... | reverse complement strand
TTCAGAAGGAAATCAGGGATCCATCCAACAAGGTGAAATCTCTCTGGAAAATAATTTTTCTGTACTCGGTGGTTTGCAAGTATTCAAACATATTTTGAGTGAAATGGAACAAACACCAAAAGTAAAAACTGCGCTGGAAAAAATTAATGTCATGCTGCATGGTGGCACGACAGTGAATGGTTATCAAACCATTGGTTTATTAAGTTTTATTTACAATGGTGCTTACAATGAGAAAAAAGGTGTGTTTTACACACATGGAACGGCGAAAGATCCGAAATCACAAAATGACTGGGTACCAGATGATTCCAATGAATCCGGTGCCACTGCTGTTGATGTAAACACATGGGGCATGTCTGCATTAGGTGTGGAAACAGTGGATGCATGGTTTGATAAAAATCCTGGCGATGGTACTGCTTATAAAATCTGGGAAAAAGTTAGCAAACAAGGTGGTTATTATTCGAAGGATAATAATGAATTGTGGGGCGTCGGTTACACGCTGAATAATCACTATGAAAATATCATGTCGACAGAATGGACGGCAGGCGCAATTAGCGTTGTGCATTCAATGATTGAATATTACGAGAAAAAACGTGATATCTCATCACTGAAAAATGATTTGGCGACAATGCAAAAAGGTGTTGAGCATTTGCGTAATGATCAATATCTCAAATATGCAAGTGGGTTTGATCGACCCACACCATCCAGTTATTTCACACAGGTTGCACCTGGTGATGGTTATGCTTATTTGTATGCGAGCAAGCGTTTTGCGATTCCATTCGGCTGGAATGCAAACACTTTGCCAAGCACGACATCGAATGCGTGGATTATCATGAACAAATTAAAATTCAATCCATTTCAATTTAAAGGCAAATTAGCCGGTGAAAATTATGCAAAACCAGCGAAGCTTGATATCACTGGTGGTGGCAATATCGTGCCGATTGGCGATGCGTTACCGCAGGAAGTAAAAGTGAAATACACATCAGGTAATTTGAAATTTGAAAATGGCATGCTGAAAGATATTTCGATTAATTACAGTCTCACCCAGCCAGCCAGTAACTGGAAAAACGGCGGCAAGGTGATGGATAAAAATGGATTCAAGGAAAAAGCAACCGGCATTGGCACATTACCAAAAGGCACGAAAGTCATTGGTATTAATTACAATGGCAACAATGGTGCGTGCAAAATCATTCCGGCAACTAAAATTTGTAAGAATACGGAGTGCACGGAATTAAGAACCATTCATGCTGCATGGAGTAGTAATGGTTCGGGTATGTGTGATGTTGAGTGAGTAATGAGGAGGTAAATTATCTGTTCCAAAATTAGCGAAAGAAGATGGATGATTTACCTTCAATAAAAACCGAAGACGAAACGCCAAATCGTTTTGATAATTTCTGAATATGCTCAACGGTCAATTTCCTTTCACCGCTTAAAATTTTTGAAACAAGCGATTGACCGCCAATTTCAGGTAAATCACTCTGGCCAAGACCATGCTCTTCCATCAGAAATTCAAGCACATCAATCGGTGACATATTTTTTTCAGGAAAACGATGTGCTTCATATTCCTCTATATTTCTTGCAACCAATTTTAAAAGGCTTGTTACGCGCTCGTCTTTTTTTACATGACGAGAGACTTCCATAAGGTTTTCTGCAAAATTTAATAATTTTTCATATTCAGCATCATTATGCGGAACACGTGCATAAGGACTTAGATAACCCCAATGTTGGATTATTTTCTTTAATGCTGTGTTCATATCATATTCCTCCGGAGAGCAATCTCATTTGTTTTCATGCTGTATTCAGCATGTGTCCAAATTCGCTTTACATTCACAACACCTGCAGAATAATCAATCTCAGAAATTAACCGGAACTTATTGCCACCAATATTAAAAACTGTGTATTGATGATAAACGTAATCAGCATTTGAAAAGGTTCGTTTAAGCTCATTAAAGCTAGCATAATTGGTTTGCCTAATAATCCCCTCCCAAACAGCCAAAGGCTTTCGACTCTGCGGATGGGAGCCTCCAAATGCTACAATTTCTTTTTTTCCAATTAGGATCATATTTCATATATTATGACAAGCTGTCATACTTGTCAACCCACGAATCAATATCATCATGTTAGGTTTTTTTTATTTCTTTGATGAGATAACACCCAATAGTGCCTTGGGCGTGTCCCTTTCTTTCATATTCAATTTTAAAACCCAAATTTTGATAGAATCCAAACGCAGGCCAATTTTTTATGGTGAATACAGTAATGACTTTACATCCCTTTTCTCTACCCCATGCTTCTGCTTTCACTACCAGTGCCTTTCCATAACCCTGGTTTCTATATTTTTCAGCAATCCATAATCCACCAATCTCAGCGGTACCAAAATTATCAAACCCAGAAATCGCGGCAATAATTTTTTTATTTTTATCATATGCTGCAAAGAAATATCCCCCAGTTCCTTCCATTCCATATTGTGCAGCATATTCATTCATGCCGTTGTATATGACACCGTGATCATTCTCACTGGGCTTCTCTATTTTAACTATACGAAACATTTCAATTTTCCCCGCTTAATTTATTTTATAAACCACTTACTATAACACCTTTTATTAAGGAAATATTAGCTTCGCAATAAAAACAATGAGCCTAAATGTCTATCTGTATCAAGAGCTTATTTCAATTGTTTTATTTAAATCAATTTTTCTGGTTAACCTAAGATTAATTTAATCAAAATAATATAATATTTAGCCTAATACAAAACGAAAACGAGTGGAAAACATGCTAAATCGACCATATACACCATATACATCGATGAAACCAGATGAACAACAAAAACTCATTAAAGACTATAGAAAAAAATTCGAAGATTTTGACAATCATATTATCGTTAATAGCGCCGCAGAAGTTTTAAGACATCACAACATAGACAACTTTGCTTTCTTGCAAGTTGGACCTGATTATCCAGGAAATGATTTTGTTCTTGCAGATCAACTTCGTAACCGTATTAATAAAAATATACGTTATATTTTTTTCTCGCTACCCACATTAAAAGGAAAACACTCAGTAGGAGTTATTCTTGATACAGAAGAAAAATCATGTCATTTAATTGACTCATTGGCATGCCGGTATCAGGAAGCAGAATCTCAGCTTCAAAATGCAATTGATTCTGATATTTTACCAGGTTATGCAATCATTAAACCGCCTGCTTCTATCAAACAACAAAACGATAACTGGAGTTGCGGAATACATACTGCCGCAAATATTGTAGGCATTCTCGCTGGTGATATTGATATCAAAACTCGAAAAGGATTACAGCCACGCACTGCCAAAGAAGTGAATCAGTTATTAGGTCTGTTTTGCAAAGCTTATGAAGAATCTCATAAGAGATATGAAAAAAATATGGAAGAGCCTCGTTTACGTGTACGCCATAAAAAAATCCTGAAATCGGCGCTCGAGGAAAGCTTGAGACTATTGCAAGCGATGAATGTCATTATTGATGATAAAGATGTACAAAGCCTGGTAGATGCTTTATCCGTTGAATGTCCTATTGGCATGAATGACGAGGAGAAATCAAAGCAACGATCTCTTAAAGATTTTCTGACTGAATTTGTTGCAAAAAATCCTGATAATTCCCTGCTAGTTCTACTTGAAGCTGATCATTTTTTTCAAAGCTTTCCAATCCATACAAAACATGAAAACGAAAGAACTGGTGATAACATCATTAAAAAAATTATGGGTGTAATTTATCAGGATTTTGATCTTGAAAAAGCGCGATATATCGAGGAAATAAATAACTATATTTCCAGACGTAAATTGCAGGCTAAAAATGAGTTTGCAATCACTACTTTTTTCAGAAGAATTACTGGTGATGGATATGAATTAAAAATAAATGCCGCGAATAAAATGCTAAATGCCTTGAGTGGCAAAAAAGTCTGTTTTGAAGAAGATGAATATGGTGCGCTGACAGATAGTAAATTAGGAAAAATCCATCAAAAATTTTCGGCGATCAATAAAAGACTCCATTACAATGGTTCGATCACATTAAGACATTCTAGAGAGCATTTACAAAAGGAATATTTTATTACAACCAAAATATAATTTTTTATTTATGTGTTTATATTTTTTTGATTAATGTTATTCACTAAATAAAACGCATTGAATCATAGGGGATTAAAATGTTTCGTAGCAATATTTCACTTGAAATGCATGATAAAAGTACATTACTTAATATTTACGAAAAAAACAATGTTGATCCAGAGAAAATGGCTATCGTCATGATGTTGGATGGTATGCAATGTGTGCCACTTTCGCGATATTATGACAACTCCCCATTAAATGAAGCATTAAAAGATATTGCAGAAATCCTCAGAGATCAAATACCACAAAAAATATACATCGGGAATATTCTGGATGATCATTACAAAAAAAATTCTATACATCATTTTGAACTGATACCAAGAGAGAGAGCTAATAAGCTAGAATCCAGCTTAGCGTTATCCGCATCAAAAGATGAGTTACTTCTAAAAAAATTTCTGGTTGCAGAAATTTGCAAGGACAACTATATCCCTTTAGACATTCTTCAAATAATTATGAGTAAATATGCCTTGTTGCGACGATGTACGGATAATATTGTGCAATCCATGTTTAGAATTTCTTTTTTCAAGAAACCAGGGAAACTGGAACTTTCTGATCTATTGGCAAGATCATTTGAACAATTACCACCTGCATTTCAAAATGGCTTAAAGCAATACTACAAAACTATGGATGCAAATTTAAATGATGCAAAACATGGTTGGAACGATAATTTAGCAGAGACAAGAGTTCAACTTTTATATCGTGTTACAAACATTGGTGATTATCCAGTACTAACTAGTAACGAGGCAGAAAATTTTTATAATTTGAAGATTCCAGCATGGGAAAGTGCTTCAATAGAGAATAGAAAGAAAATATTAAAAGAATTTGCCAAAAACCTAATTGTAGGCAATCACAGCCAAAATAATAATAATTGTAATATTAGCTAACATACAAAATGATCACCGTCTAAACGTAAATCCGCTTTCTTTGTAGGATCAAATGACAGGACGTGGCATGTAGGGAAGTATATTGCTTTCATCGCTCCAAACACGCCATCCATGGCGTTTAGCATTCCATCCCTGTAATGCAGTCGCTTTGAAAGCAATATACTTCCCTACATGCCACGTCCTGTCATTTGATCCTGAGAGACCTGCTGTAAAACATCCCCAAAAACCTGGCAAGCTTTTTGTAAAGTTTCCAACTGGTCTTTCAGGTTCCGGCAAAAAGAATATTTTGCTCAGGCAAACCACGATTTATGGTTTGCAGGGCGTCGCGGCCAGGAGGCAAGGAGAGCCGAGGACAGGACGTCCGTCCCTGAAAACCATAAATCGTGGTTTGCCTGAGCAAAATATTCTTTTTGCCGGAACCCTTCACTGATGCGGGTTCCAAATTTGCATGAGCTGCGAATTTAGAAAACAGATTATTTCCCCGAAACATTATATAATCCCTATATTCCACCCTTTTGAAGGAGTTTGTTCATGTTGCTAGCTATCATACTGATTGTAGTTGCGATTGTTGCTTTCATTGTCTTCACGTACAACCGGCTAATTGCGCAAATTGAATCCGTTCGCAATAATCAGAAACAAATTGATATTCAACTGGACAGACGTTTTAAAGTATTTGAATCCCTCATTAATGTCGTCAAAAAATACATGGATTATGAAAAATCCACGTTGAAAGATGTAATCGCATTACGCAGTCAGGCGCAAACTGCAAAAGCCAGCGGTGATGACACAGCACGCATGGCTGCTGAAAATAAAATTTCGGATATCGCAACGCATATTAACCTGGTATTCGAACAATATCCTGATCTGAAAGCAAATCAGAATGCCATGCAATTGCAGGAAGAAATTGTCAGCACAGAAAACAAACTGGCTTATGCCAAACAATCATTCAATGACAGCGTTGAAATTTATAATGCCACGAAGAAATCTTTCCCAGCCAATATGGTCGTCAGCGCATTTCCTTCACAATTAAATATCGACTTCCCTTACTGGCAATTGAGCGATCAAAAAGTCGCAGAACAAGAATCCTATACTGTGCAATTATAAATTTGATTAATTAATTATGGCCGATCCTTTTAATGATTATCATGTTTCAACCGCAGACTGGCGCAGCACGCTGCGCCAGAATAATTTTCGCACTCGTGTTGTCATTCTTTTATTTATTCTGATTTATTGCGGCATTGGTTTGCTGGTGGATATGTTCATGTCTGCGGAGACGTATCCCAATGCCACTCTGCCACAACTTTTTCATGCGCTGATTACGCTGCATATCTTTCCGCTTGCCACTACCATCATGCTAATCATCGCAGCAGTTTCACTGTTAATCAGTTATTCGTTTTATGACAAACTAATGCTGCTCGGCACGGAATATCATGAAATCACACCAACAACGACAAGAAATATGCTGGAGCAACAACTTTATAATGTTGTGGAAGAAATGAAAATTGCAGCAGGTTTGCGCTACATGCCACGCGTGTTTGTTATTGATGCCGATTACATGAATGCGTTTGCGAGTGGTTATAGTGAAAAATCTGCCATGGTTGCAATTACCAGAGGCTTGATGTCGAAACTCAACCGTGATGAATTGCAGGCTGTCATGGCACATGAATTAAGCCATATTCGTCACATGGATATCAAACTAACACTCACTGCTTCCTTGCTCGCCAATTTGTCGGTAATGGTGCTGGATATATTATTTTACAATATGATTTTTTCCAGTCGACGCAATTCTGAAAATCGTTCCGGGAATGCATTAGCAACTATCATCATGATCCTGCGTTATCTATTGCCTGTTATTAGTTTGCTGTTATTACTCTATTTAAGCCGCAAACGCGAATTAATGGCAGATGCAGGTTCAGTTGAACTGATGCGTACTAATCAACCGTTGGCATCAGCACTCATGAAAATTTCTGATGATCATACACAGCACCGTGATGAATACAATGCTGCGTATCAACAAACTCCACATGAAAATGTGCGACGCGAAGCTTATATTTTTGATCCGCTACAGGCAGGCATTGAATCTCCGCATTCCATCAACGATTTCTTTTCTACCCATCCCAGTCTTGAAGCACGACTCGCAGCGCTGGGTATACGCAGAAAATAAGATGTGATATTAAAGATAGGTTACATTTAATCGCATCAAGGAAAGCGTAATGCGAGTAGCCAAAAAAAATTTCATTCTTATTCTCTTTGCCCTACTTTTCCCGCATTGCATTTTTGCTTCTCCTTATTACGGCGCTACCTTTTCCTACGTACAAATTCCGAAAGAGCCGGAATTCATGTATGGATATCAATTTCTCGTAAACTACGATCCTGATTGTCTGAAATGGCGTCAATTTAATCTTTATTTCGATGGTGGTTTCAGTCATTTATGGGTAACTAATTGGCCGCATTACAGAGAGCTGAATATTTATACTCTTTCACCCATTGTTCGCTATAACTTTAAAAAACGCGGATTTATTTCACCGTATCTTGAAATCAGTATTGGGCTTGCTTATCTCAACCACACACGTCTTGAAGATCGCAAGTTTGGTATTCATCTCGCATTTCAGGACAGATTTGGAATTGGTTTTTATGTTGGCAATAAACAGCAATTTTCGCTTGGCATTCATGCCGTACATTATTCCAACGCACATTTGGCTAGCGATAATTCCGGTATCAGCATTGCCATGGAAATTGATATCGGATATCGTTTTTCCCGCTAACGTTCATATATACTACCCAAATGTTAAAACGCACCTCCATCAAAAATCATTATCGTGAAATCCAGCTAACTAGCAGGCGTTCCATGCTCGCTATTGTGATCATTACGATCCTGATTGGCATGCTTATCTGGCGTCTTGCTTATCTGCAAATTTACAAGAACCTGATGTACACCACGCTATCGACAAAAAATGCGATTGACCTTGTTCCCATTGAGCCAACACGTGGTCTGATTTATGACAGAAATGGTGTGTTGCTCGCAGAAAATATTCCGGTATTCAGCCTTGATATCATTCCGCAACAAGTCACCAATCTGCAAAGAACATTAGCAGGACTCTCACGTGTAGTGGAATTGAGTGATAGCGATATCAGTCAATTCAGAAAACAGTTAAAACAACATCGCCGCTTTGATGAAATACCTCTCAAGTTACGTTTGTCAGAAGCAGAAGTCGCGCGTTTTACTGAAAATCAGTACCAATTCCCGGGCGTGCTGATCAAGGCACGTTTGATGCGTCATTATCCTTACGGCGAAAGTTTTAGTCATGTGCTGGGTTATGTCGGACGTATCAATACGCAGGAACTCGGCAAAATTGATCAGATCAACTATAGCGCCAGTCATTATATTGGCAAACTGGGAATAGAAAAATTTTATGAGACAGAATTACACGGCAAGGTGGGTTATGAAGAAGTAGAAAATGATGCCAGCGGCAAACCCATTCGTATCCTGAAAAAAACCAGTGGAACACCAGGGAAAAATCTTTATCTGACCATCGATAGTGGTTTGCAATTAGCCATAGAAAATGCCATGTCCAATTTACGCGGCGCAGTAGTTGCCATCCAGCCTAAAACTGGTCAGGTGCTGGCAATGGTCAGCCAGCCTGCTTATGATCCAAATGTATTTGTGGTTGGCATCAGTCAAAAGGATTATCAGGCACTGCAACAATCAGATACCAAACCTTTATATGATCGCGCCTTGCGTGGCGCTTATCCGCTGGCTTCCACCATCAAACCTTATCTCGCGCTACAGGGCTTGAATTCGGGTGCTACCACCCCCGATTACACGATTTTTGATAATGGCATTTTTAAACTCCCGAATAATTCACGTATCTGGCATGACTGGGTACGTAATGGTCATGGCAAAGTCAATTTGTCGCGCGCCATCTTTAGCTCCTGTGACGTTTATTTTTATCAACTGTCTTCAAAGATGGGCATCAAATTAATGGATGATGTGCTGGATGAATTTGGCTTTGGCACATTGACCGGCATTGATCTCGATGGCGAATTGAAAGGCGTCGTCGCCTCTCCTGCCTGGAAATTGAAAACGCGCGGGCTGCACTGGTTCCCCGGCGATACTACCAACTCCAGTATCGGACAAGGTGACATGCAAGCCACCCCCTTGCAAATGGCATCAGCGGTTGCAACCATTGCCACACGCGGACATCGTTATATTCCCTTTTTATTGCTGGGCGATCAGGAACCTCGCAAGGAATATGTCACGCACCAACCTACACAATTAAACGTCATCGCCATGCGTGATCCCAAATACTGGGATGTGGTCATCAAGGCCATGCAAAACGTGATCGCCTCACCGCAAGGTACGGCTTATGGCCGCTTTGGTAATGGTTACGCCTATACTGTTGCTGGCAAAACAGGTACTGCCGCATTATCCAGACGACGTATTCCAGATGAAATGGACAAGCAGCAATCTGTTCCTGAAAAATTACGCGATCATCATCTCTTTATTGCTTTTGCTCCCGTCGATGATCCAAAAATTGCTATCGCCATTATTACTGAAAACAGTAACAATGCCATTGAAGTCGCACGTGCCATTTTTGATTATTATCTGGGGAATAAACCTCATGTTGTACGAACACCGCAAATCACGCCTGAACACAACGGTACATGATTCAGCGCACCGCAGTTTTTGGCAATTGATCCATATCGATGGTCCATTGCTGGCGTTTCTGATTTTGCTTTGTGGCGCGGGTTTGCTGGTTCTGTTCAGTGCGAGTAACCAGAAAGTCCATTCCATTGAATATCAAGGCATGCGTCTGGTGCTTGCCTTTGCTGTCATGTTGCTATTTGCACAAATTTCTCCGTTTGCCTTGCAACGCTGGGCGCCTCTCATCTATGCCGTTGGATTGATCATGCTGACTATCGTGCTGGTGTTTGGCCATATCGGCAAAGGTGGGCAGCGCTGGATTAATCTTGGATTGATGCGCATTCAGCCTTCGGAAATCATGAAGCTCGCCGTCCCAATGTTACTTGCCTGGTATTATCATAAAGTTGATTTGCCAATTCGTTTCAAATCGGTACTGATCGCCCTTCCCATCATACTCGTGCCAGCTATCCTGATTGCCAAGCAACCTGATCTCAGCACAGCGATTCTGCTGATGACAGCCGGTGCCAGCGTTTTATTTCTCGCAGGCTTAAGCTGGCAAATCATTGCTTCCTGTCTTGCATTACTGACTGCCTGCGTGCCGTTTGCCTGGTATCTCTTATATGATTACCAGCGTCAGCGTGTTCTCACTTTTTTTGACCCGGAACGCGATCCGCTAGGTGCGGGCTATCACATCATCCAATCGAAAATTGCCATTGGTTCTGGCGGCATTTTTGGCAAGGGATGGCTAAATGGCACGCAATCCAATCTGCATTTTTTGCCGGAACATACCACCGATTTTATTTTTGCCGTCTGCGGAGAGGAATTTGGTTTTGTCGGCACACTAATATTAATCATGCTTTACATGCTGGTTGTATTTCGCGGCTTTTACATTACCATGAACGCTCAGGATACCTTTTCACGCTTACTGGCAGGCAGTATCACTCTCACCTTCTTCATTTCCTTTTTTATTAATATGGGAATGGTGACAGGATTGCTACCAGTCATGGGTATACCGTTGCCCTTAGTCAGTTATGGCGGTTCATCGATGGTGACGGTGATGGCAAGTTTCGGTATCCTGATGTCAATACAGACTCATAGAAAATTGGTAACCACCTAAAGGACGAAGAGATGCGCTTAATCATAATTATTTTATTGCTGTTCGTTAACATGCAAAACGCATTTGCAGACAGCGCCTTCGTCAATCGTCCCGATGTGCAAAATTATATTCAGGAAATGGTTAAAAAATATAAATTCGACAAGAATTATCTCGTTAACCTTTTCACTCAGGTAAAGATTCGTCCGCAAGTCATTCGTCACATGAAAAAACCACTGGAAAAAGAACCGTGGCGTTTATACCAGATGTTGCTGGTGAATGAATGGCGTATCTCACATGGCGTTGACTTCTGGCGCAAATATGCCAAACCACTGGCTGAAGCTGAAAAACGTTTTGGTGTACCTGTTAGCATCATTGTCGCCACCATTGGCATTGAAACCCGTTATGGACAGCGTATTGGCGATTATCGCGTGATGGATTCCCTCACCAATCTTGCTTTTAGCAATTCGCCGCGAGCAAATTACTTTCGCAAGGAGTTGACAGAGTTTTTATTGCTCTCACGGGAACAGAAATTCGAACCGATGAAGATCATGGGTTCCTATGCTGGTGCCATTGGTCAGCCACAATTCATGCCCAGCAGTTATCGTAACTATGCAGTCAATTTTTCTGGTTCAGGTAAAACTGATTTGATGCATGATCAAGTCGATGTCATCGGCAGTATTGCCAATTATTATCACCTGCATGGCTGGTCGCTGGGTGAACCAGTCGCCGTGCAAGCAGTGATGATTGGCGATCGTTACAATGGCCTGACCAAATACGATAAACCCAGTCAAACCTATAGTTTTGCAGATTTATCCAAATATGGTATTGTTCCAAAAGTGCCGATGAAGCACGATAATCTTCGCGTGAAAATCATACAATTGGACAACCGTTATAGTACGGAATATTGGCTAGGCTTCCGCAATTTTGATGTGATCAAGCGTTATAACCAGAGTGACTTGTATGCAATGGCTGTATATCAGTTAAGTTACTACATCAATGCGTTAAAAAGCCGTTTGGACAAGGAATAACATACATGCGTTGCCGGCTTTACGTTATTGTTTACTGTTTTATCATTTGCACTCTCATCACCTTGCTCAACAGTTGTAGCCATACACGCAGAGGCGATGGTCCACCGCGTTTTGATGTCGATGTCTCGCGCATTCCCAATGCGACACCCAAACCCGAACCGCTTGCCAAATATGGCAATTACAAATCCTATGTAGTCTTTGGCAAACGTTATTACACATTAAAAAATAGTCATCGCTATAACGAAGTCGGAACCGCTTCCTGGTATGGCACTAAATTCCATGATCATAAGACATCAAGCGGTGAGCGTTATGACATGTTAGGCATGACGGCTGCACATAAAACCCTACCGTTGCCTACTTATGTAGAAGTCACCAATCTGAAAAATAATCGCAGGATTATCGTCAAGGTAAACGACCGCGGTCCGTTTGAATCCAATCGCATCATTGATCTTTCCTACGTGGCTGCCAAGAAACTTGGCATGCTGGGAAGAGGAACAGCAACCGTGCGCGTGCGCGCGATCAATCCTTTGCGCTTTGATCAACGCGAACCCTTCTTTGCTGATGCAAGACCTGCAAAAAAATATCAATCGATGCCTGTGTTTGAAAAAACCTATCCTGCATTTCATCCGGTCTACAAACAAACCAAACCTGTGTTTCTTCAGGTAGGTGCTTTCCAGAACAAACGTCATGCCATGAGATTACAAAAGAAGATTTGTCATTTATCTGCACCAGTCAGAATTATTAATCCATCCAGACACGAGAAATTATACAAAGTAAAGGTGGGCCCTTTCCGCGATATGGCAACGCTTGCCAAAATTACGCACCAGCTAAGAGGCCTTGGTATCATGCCGAATAAAAGCTACGGCGCTTAATTAGCAAGGAAATCGTCATGCTTCACGGGTTTATTTCAATCATTGGCATTCTCATCACTATTTTTTTTGTGATAGGCACACATGAAGCGGCACATTTCGCCATGGCACGCATGCTTGGCGTTAAAGTATTACGTTTCTCCATTGGCTTTGGCAAAACTTTGCTGAGTTGGCATGATCGCAAAGGCACAGAATATGTGCTCGCACTCATTCCACTCGGTGGTTATGTAAAAATGCTGGATGAAACAGAAGAACCGGTACCGCCAGAGCAATTGCCTTATGCCTATAATCGGCAACCATTTTATAAAAAATTCCTGATTGTACTCGCAGGTCCCCTGACCAATATTTTATGTGCATTAATTTTATATTGGCTGATTTTCATGATTGGCTTTACCACCTTCAAACCACTGATAGGCACAGTCGATGCAAACTCCATCGCAGCACAAGCTGGTTTAAAGAAAGGCCAGGAAATTGTCGGTATGGATAATCAACCAATTTCCGCCTGGACAGGTTTTATTTTGCGATTACTCGCGCATGCCGGCGACAATGATCATGTCACGCTCGATGTGCAGAATGCAGCAAAACAAAATACGCAACACGTGCTCGATTTAAATCACTGGCGTCTTGATGGATTAAAGCCCGATCCGCTCGCAAGTATTGGCATTACACCTTATATGCCAACTATTCCATTGACGATAGGCAAGATTGTCGAACAATCGCCAGCCGCCTTAAGTGGATTGCAATTAAATGACAAGATTATCGCCATCAATCATCAAACTATCAGCACGTGGGATCAAATCGTATTATTCATCACCACCCATCCCAATCAACATACGACATTCACGATTGAGCGCGATCACAAAACCATGCAGATACCCGTCAAGATTGGCTATCAGCGTAGCTGGATGCTGCAAAAATCGGGTTATCTGGGCATGGGACCCTATATCAAATTGCCGGATGAGATGCTGCGCAAAATAAAATATTCTCCTCTTGCAGCCATTGCGCCTGCTTTTCGTGAATTGTATGACTTCACTTATTTTAATATTTTGCTGATCGGAAAATTAATCACCGGAAAATTATCGCTGCAAAGCCTTGGCGGGCCTATTACCATTTTCGATACTGCAGGTGATGCATTAAATTCGGGTTTGGTCGCTTTCCTCGGTTTTCTCGCTTTTCTGAGTATTTCCATCGGTGTCATTAATTTTCTTCCGCTACCAGGATTGGATGGTGGTCATTTATTTATTCAGATTGTCGAGCTACTGATTCGACGGCCTGTACCTGAGATGCTTTTATCTGTATTGTATCGCGGTAGTTTTATGCTGATTTTTTTCATTCTGCTTATCGCATTGGTTAATGATTTGCTGAGATTATTTTTCTAAGGAGTCTGCATGAAAAAAATAGTTGCGATTTTATCCTTGTTCATCGCCTGCAGTTTGGCAAATGCAACTGAAACCTTGACGATATTACTCAACAAACCACTGAATCCTGATCACGCACCTCTGATCATTGCCAAACAACAAGGATACTTTCGTGAACAAGGTCTCAAGGTAAACTGGAAATACCAGAGTAATTCTACTGGCAAATTAATTGCAAAAAACAAGGCTGATATTGGCATCAGTTATGAACCTGAATACATGCGCCAGATTGATGCAGGATTACCATTAATACGCATTGGTACGCTGATTGATAAACCATTGCATACGCTTGCGGTATTGAGAGGTAGCGGCATCCAGTCACTGAATGATTTGCGTGGTAAACGCATTGGTCTCGGCAAAAATGATTTATATAATGTCATGCTCAAAGTCATGTTATTAAAATCGGGATTACACGAAAAAGATGTGCAGCTCACCAAAATTCATGAAGGTTTGACACAAGCATTATTAACTCACAAAGTGGATGCGGTCACAGGTATTACACGCAATATTGAAGTTCCGCAAATGGAAGCACGTGATAAAAAAGTGCTAACGTTTTTTCCAGAAGATCATGGCATACCCAGTTACAGTGAATTAATCTTTATCAGTCATATTAAAAACGTACATGATAAACGTTATCCACGTTTTTTAAGTGCAATCAAAAAAGCGGTTCGCTATCTCGATGAACATCCTGATCTTGCGTGGAATGCTTATATCAACGAATACCCAGAAAAAAATTCCCTTGCCAACCAGGAAACCTGGCTGGATACCATGCCTTATTTTGCAGAAGATCCAGCGAGTTTTAATGATGGAGAATGGCATCGCTTCGCCAATTTCATGCAAAAAAATCAGATGATTAAAAAAGTCCAACCCACTTCGCGCTACGCGGTAATATTAAGATAAACGAGGAACATCATGGATTTCATCACCATTCTGATTGCAGTATCTGCAATCACTTTACTGGTTTCACTTTTTCATGCGTTTACCATTACCGGAAAAATGAATCAGGCACGTCTTGAACAAACTCAACAAGCATCCGAGTTGAAACAGGAATTACAGCAAAATCTTGCTGAACAGCGTTCACGTTTTGATGAAAGACAAATGGATATCCTGAAAATATTGCAGGACACCTTGCAAAAAGGCGTACAGGAAAATCGTCAGCAAGTAAAAGAAGCCTTGTCTGATTACGCCAAAGAATTAGGCACGCGTATGCAGCAATTAACCAAAACAACCGAAGATAAATTGAAAGATATTAATCAGCAGGTTGAAAAAAGATTGGCGGAAGGATTTGAAAAAACCAATGAAACATTTTCTGATGTCATTAAACGTCTGGCATTTATTGATGCTGCGCAGCAAAAAATCGGTGAGCTTTCTGGCACTGTCATGAATCTCAATGAAATCCTGAATGACAAACGTTCTCGCGGTACGTTTGGTGAAATACAATTATCTGCCTTAATTCGCAATATGATTCCAGAACAACATTTCAGCTTTCAGCACTCATTAAGCAATCATAGACGACCTGATTGCATGTTATTTTTACCAGAACCCACAGGCAATATTGCAATCGATGCCAAATTTCCGCTGGAAAATTTTCGTCTTATTATGGATAGCAGTATTCCTGAAGCGGAACGTTTACAAGCTGAACGACAATTCAAGGTTGATATGCGCAAACATATTCAGGATATTGCGGAGAAATATATTATTCCTGGTGAAACCTCTGATGGTGCTGTGATGTTTATACCTGCAGAAGCAGTATTTGCAGAAATACATGCACATCATGCAGATCTCGTTGAACTCGCACAACGTACTAATATCTGGATGGTCTCACCCACGACCATGATGGCGGTGTTAACAACCGTGCGCGCTGTTTTAAAAGATGCTGCAACCAGACAACAAGTCCATGAAATCCAGAAACACTTGCGCATGCTGGCTGAAGACTTCACACGCTTTCAGATGCGTATGGATAGCCTCGCCAAACGTATTGCACAAGCGCATGCAGATGTGGATCAGGTACATATTTCCTCACGCAAGATTAGCCAGCGCTTTGTGCAGATTGACAAGGCGGATCTTGAAGAGATTGATACAGACGAACCGATATTTGTTGCGGAGAAGGCTGAAGGTGTGGAAGAACGCCTTCCCCCTCCGGGGGAAGGCGTTCTTCCGTACCTTCAGCAATACATCAATATTAGACCCAACCCACATATTCTTATATTTACTTTTTCTGTGTCACCTGCATGATCTGTGAAGTTAAAGCCTTTCTCACATCCTTATTCAATTCAGAAAACTCGGCTTCCGAAGCGAAACTGGCAAGTTCGCCAGATTTATCAAAAAAGTTAATGAAGTTTTTTTGCTTGCGTTCTTTATATTTATCTACCAGCATAGTTTTTTGCTTGTCGGTAAAAATATTCCAGAAATATGAAATTCGCGAATATCTACCATTACCTGATTTGCTGGTATACCCCTTATCTCCAGCTATAAATTTCAATACTTCGCGTTGAATATTTTCTTCTGAAATATCTTTCATACTAAATAAATTCTGAATGAATCGCCTTGCATCAATACTTCCACCAGCCTGATGTGAGAAAGACCAGCCTTTGTCCTTATGGTGATCCAGATAATCAAGAGCATCATTGACAGCGATAAGCCATCCCTTATCAGAAGTAACTTTTATAAGATCTGGATCATTTTCTTTTATATCGACTATCTTGAAATGTTGCTTGAGTCTCACCATCAAACGTGTGATCTCTGAATCATCTTTATTAAAAATTAATATATTTTCCTCATCCATCTTCGTTTTAATCTTTAATTTCTGGATCAATATCTTATTGACCAGGCTATCAATCATTTTTTCAAATACTCCCTGTATATTTGCTACAAACACTGGGATGACACTATTGTAATCAACACAGGCAGTTTCACCTTTAACCGGTATAGCTGTTTCAAAATATTTATCCAGCTTAGACTGGCAATTGGATATGAAGTAATCGAAAGGCAAATCTGATTTAATCTCATCAGACTTTACATGAGATATGAAAAATGAATTATTCTTATTTTCAAAAAAATTATCGCTACGATAAGTATCAATAAAAATATCATAATTTTCGTTTACTAAACGTGTGCTATTTTCATATTCCATTATCGCCTGATCAAATAAATAATATTGCTTCTCAGGATCAAATAATAAAAATATATTCGAGACATATTTGAGTAAAGGTAAAATTAATGCCCGATCCAGAAGTTCACAAAAACCCTTTAATACAGAGTCCAGTTTTATATAATTTTCGTGAGTTCGCAGGTGAATAAAACGCTGAGGAAATTTTTGCAAATAAGCATCACATGCTTTCTGTAATTGTTGTGGATACCAGCGTTGCAATTCTTTTTCAAAGTTTTTCAATTCATCACTGAAATCAAACTCAAATAAATTCTTATGCTGATAAATTGAACCAATCAGATCCATATTTAGCACGTAGCGTTTTTCACGTAATTCTTTTATTTGGTGCGTGTATCCTTGTTTCGCGTAGAATCCTATCGCATTGCGATTTTCTTCGACCATTCGGTTTAGCTTTGCAATTTCATCGCTATATGTATCCAGTTGCTCTCTGGCCTTATTAATTTTCTGGATTATTTCTTCGGCAGTTGTTAATTGATTTGAATTCACGATAATTTCCCAATTTTTATTATTTAAACAAGTCGGTAGTATACCTGCCGATCATTATGAAAACCTGAAGGCAATCTGAAGAAATTTATCCCACACTCATATCAGCATGGGATAAACATTGAAAGAAACAATCGGATAGGAATTATGACTTTTTAACGTTCAATAATTCTACTGTAAAAATAAGGGTTTCATTTGGTGGAATAACGCCTGGAACGCCTCTGTCGCCATAAGCAAGTTCAGCTGGTATATAAAGTTCCCAGGTGGATCCGACTTTCATCAGTTGCAAAGCTTCTGTCCAGCCGCGAATCACTGCATTGACTGGAAAAGTTGCTGGTTCGCCACGCTTGTAGGAGCTGTCAAATTCCTTGCCATTCACCAGTTTGCCAGCATAATTGACGACAACCACGTCATTGGCGCTTGGCTTTTCACCATTTCCTTCCTTGATCACCTTGTATTGCAAACCATCGGCCAATGTCACAACGCCTGGTTTGGTTTTATTTTCATTCAGAAAATTTTGAGTATTTGAAGTTGTTTGCATTTGAGTTCCTGCATTTGATTGTGTTGCTTGATTGTCTTCTGCCAACGCTGCAAATGACACCAGTCCTATACCAATGGATAACGCCAATTTGGCTCCATAATTCATAAAATATTCTCCTTAATTCAAGATAATGCCACTCACTGTAAAAGTAAAAACACAGCAATGACCCGCAAAATAATACTATTAATTCCCTTTGCCTACAAACTATTCATCTTTCAAAAAACTGCGCTGGAAACAAAAAGTCCAGCCTGATATTCTGCTTCATTAAACTCATTTGGCGCTACAATGTAGTTGTATAACAATAAACAAGGAGTGATGTCATGAAAATAATAAGATTAGGTCTCTCAATAATCGCCTTATGTTCCGTACTGATGCAAACATCGTGTTCATCTTTAGGTTTTTCCGATGGTGGTTCTTATGGTTCTTCTGGTTCGTATGCTTATAATTCTGCGCCCACAGATTTTGCTTCGCGTCTTGAACCTACCATTGCATCCAATGAAAAAACAATTATCGTCAACCCAAATACACATGCCTGGGGCGCTTATGAAAATGGCACACTCATCAAATCAGGCATGGCAACGGCTGGATCAAACTGGTGTCCAGATCTTGGTCGTCCTTGCCGAACAGCAGCGGGATCATTCCGTGTGCAATCACTTGGCAGTGCAGATTGCAAATCAAAAATCTTCCCTCGTCCAAGAGGCGGTGCGCCAATGCCATATTGCATGTTCTTCCATGGTGGCATGGCATTACACGGCGTGCCAGATGGCGAAGTCGTGGAAGGTAATATTAGTCATGGATGCGTGCGTTTACACGTTGCCGATGCAGAATGGATACGATTCAATTTTGCAAATGTAGGAACAAGAGTGATCGTGAAATCGTATTAATTTGCAGGTCCGTCATTGCGAGGCCGAAGGCCGAAGCAATCCATGACAATGTATGGATTGCTTCGGCCTCGCAATGACGGTTGTTATTTAATTACGCGGATAAAAGATTGGCCACGCAGGATTTTTCACTTGCACATTAACTTGCGGCGCTTCCTGCGCATTTGCTGCCTGAGCTTGCGTGTGGGGCTGATCTGCAGCTTGTTGCGCAACAGTAGCAGCTTCCCCCTGCTGTGGTGCTGCCGGAGTTTCAGGTCCATATAAATTAGCGTAAATCGCATCAACATCCTGTGCTGACATTTCGATACCACCCATCACTACTGCACCTTCCGTACAAACACGTGGTGCAAATACTTGTCCGTCAATTGCACCTGGTTTTTTAATTGTGACTTGATCGCCGCAATAAATCTTGCCGAAAATCTTTCCATAATTGATCACAGATTGCTTGATATACATGTCTCCATGAATTTGCGCACGCGTGCCAATGCTCAAACTGCAATCCCTGAAATAAATCACACCATTAATGTTACCTTGTACAACGACATTTTCTTCCGATAAAAATTCACCTTTGATTCGCATATTTGGGCCAATATAGGATTGATTGACATCTGAAAGATCCAGACCAAAATTAATGTCTTCCATCGTCGTTTCTTCTATCACTTGTGCATCTTCTATTTGCGCTGCACGCAAATCCGGCAATAATAATTGCTGATTGTTTTTTTCATGATTGCGATTTCTTCCGAAAATAATTGCAAACAGCGATCTTTTTCTTTGCTCATCTTTTTGTGCGCCTGTTAATTCCTGACAGATAATATCCTGATTTTTCATATCAAGATTACCCTTAAAATATGCGCCAGCTCTTATGGGGATATTCGGCGCAAAAATATTTCCAGTTACTCGCGCAGTCTCTGTCAATTCCACTTCATCATGAGCATAAATATCGCCAATCACTTCTCCACTACAAATGACTTTTTTCGCAAATATATTTCCTTCCACAAAGCCTGTTGCACCGATCTGAATGTGATTGCTTCTTAATTCGATGGTTCCATATACCTTGCCATTCAGGTGGAGATCTTCACCTTTTGCAGAAACATCTCCATTAATCCTGGTTGTTTTTCCCAGCAAGGTATTTTTGTTATTCTGTTGAGTATTGACTGTTTCGGGTGGGATTGGTAACGTTTGAGCCTGATCATGATTCGCTGTATCTGTCACTTCATGGTTGGAAGTAAATGACATAAAAATCCCTTTATTGTTAATCGCCGTTTTCATAGCATAGGATAAAGTCAGAGCAACGGTCAAGCACAGGGAGAACGGCCATGGTTAGTACGCAATTTTTAGCAAAGATACCAGCATTTTCATCTTTATCTCCTTCGCAACTCGAAGAAATGGCAGAACACTGGACGGTGCTCGAAAAAAACTATCATGATGTGATTTTCAAACATGGTCAGGCCGCTAATTCAATTTATATCATTCAGGAAGGCAGCGTTATCATTAGCATTAATGATGCGAATAGCCAGCCAGTTGTTTTATCACATTTGCGTCCAGGTGAAATGTTTGGTGAATTAACCATGTTTGAAATTTCCAGACGTACCGCGAACGCCACCGCTGCTGAAAAAACTGTGCTGCTCGAAATGAAGCAAAATACTTTCGTTTCCTTTCTCAAGAAATATCCTGATATATCCATCAAATTACTCGGCGTGCTTGCCAGACGGATTCGCGATACCAATGCGCTGCTGGAACAACAGGTCACACGTAATGTAAATGATGAGATGGAAGCGGAGTTGACCTTTGCCGATCGTGCGGCGGATGGTTTTGCAAACTTTATTGGTAGTTGGACGTTTATTATTGTTTTTACAATTATTATCGTCATCTGGATATTCGTAAATACTTATGCCGTATTTTTCCAGCCTGCAGATCCTTATCCCTATATATTGCTGAATCTGATACTCTCCTGTCTTGCCGCCATTCAGGCACCTGTTATCATGATGAGCCAGGGCAGGCAGGCAAAGAAAGATCATTTGGCCGCGGAAATGGATTACAAGGTTAATCTGAAATCAGAATTACAAATTGAAGAAGTGCTGGAAAAACTGGAGTTGGTTCTTAATAAATTAAATGAAAAGTAATAAACGAAAATTATTAATCTTATCAGCGCTCGGCTGCATGCTCGAATGTTATGATTTTATCATTTACATTTTCCTTGCACCGATTCTTGAAAAGGTTTTTTTTGCTGATCAATCTGGCTATATTGCCACTCTCAAAACACTTGCCATCTTTTCAATTGGGTATTTATTACGTCCATTGGGCGGGATTATTTTTTCTCATCTTGGTGATCGACATGGCAGAAAAGTGACTTTTCTGCTCACTGTTTTATTCATGGCAGTTCCCTCATTTGCTATTGGTCTTCTACCGACTGCCAATGCAATTGGAAATTTTGCACCTTTTATGCTTCTCATATTCAGAATGATGCAAGGACTGGCATTTGGCGGAGAAATACCTGCGGCTATTACTTTCGTTTTTGAACATTCCCTGCCAAACAAGCGCGGACTCTCTTTAGGAATTCTCTTTGTTGGAACTAATCTTGGTCTTTTACTGGGTTCATTTACAACCAGCACCTTATCCACATTATTATCGCCTGATCAATTGATCACCTATGGCTGGCGTATTCCGTTTCTGCTGGGTGGCATGTTTGGCATCTTGTCTATTTTTCTGCGACGACAATTGCAGGAAACAGCTGCATTTGCATCATTAGCGCAAAAAGATATTGCACGTATTCCATTTATCGTTTTGTTGCAACGCTCGCGCAAGGAAATTTTTGCGGGCATGTTTCTGGTGGCGCTTGGCGCGATTGCAATTTTTCTTTATTTATATTGGCCGCAATATTTGCATCAATATTTGCATTATGATTTCACCACACTGATGTATATCAATACGATCTGTCTTTTCCTGATGAACATTGCCATCATTGCTGGCGGTTTGCTTGCTGACAAAATTGGCTATCGTCGCGCACACCTGATAAATTCAGCTGCTTTAGCTTTACTCACTTATCCCTTATTTTTCCTGTTTCAATTACAAAGTTTTACCTGGGTCATAGTGAGTTATTTAATTTTTTCCATCCTGTTTGGCATGTTCCCCGCTGGTTATCTTGGTGTACTGACGCAACTTTTTCCCACGCACATACGCTATTCTGGCTATAACCTTGCTTATGCCATCGTTGGCGGTTTGAGTCCAATTGTCTCAACTATTTCGATTCACGTTTTCCAGTCAGTCATGGCACCTGCTGTTTATATCATGATGATTGCTGCATGCTCATTTGTTGCATGTTATCTGATGAAACCGCAAAAGCATGCAAGCTGGATTGAGCAAAATGAAACCCATGAACAATATGCTCATACTTGAGCATTTCAATTAAATATTGGATAATGGCGATCAATTTTGTATAATGAGCATTAATTTAGCAGATACACTTTATGTGTCTGGGAGGAAAAATGAAAAAAAGTCTTATGATCATCGTGTCCGTGTTAGCTGTCTTCACACTCTCTACCGTCAATGCACAATCATCAGCCTTCAACAAGAATTCTCCCCAATTAAAAGCGTTAGGTTCAACATTCAAAAATCATTCCCATATCGCGCCAAAAGTTAATTCAAACGACATTACCATGGGTTATGCAGGACAAGATGTCAGCAGACAACCTGTTATCCTGTTTTAGTTAATTCATTTTCAAGGCATGCCGCGACCGGCGCAAACGAGCGGCGATGCACTTTACTTGCTCCATGATTGCGCAATGCATTCATGTGTAATTCAGTTGGATATCCCTTGTGTCTGGCAAATTCATATACCGGATATCTTTTATCCAGCATCATCATGATACGATCACGCAACACTTTGGCCACGATGGATGCAGCGCTGATGGCAGGTTCGGTTGCATCACCCCCAATAATGGCTTGCGAAGGACAATTGAGAATTGGACATTTATTTCCATCGATCAATGCCATTTGTGGTTGCAGCGACAAAGCATGCACAGCACGTTGCATGGCTAATAATGATGCCTGAAGAATATTAATCGTATCGATTTCCAACACTGTCGCGCGTGCAGCAGACCAGGCAAGCGCATATTTGCGTATTTGCCCGAATAATTCTTCGCGTTGTTTCGCAGACAGTTTTTTCGAATCAGCCAATCCATCAATATCATGGTTGGGATCAAGAATCACAGCAGCAGCAATCACAGGTCCTGCAAGCGGACCACGTCCTGCCTCATCGACACCAGCAACAAGATACATCCCTGTTTCCTTATTTTTTTATTATTTGTCATGCCAGCATGTTTTTTAGCTGACACCCACCTGAAACACTATTCAGCAACGGTTAATTGCAATTCCGGTTTTTCCTGTTTTTCCAGCACATGCTTTATGACAAAGCGTGGGCGTTTGCGCACTTCCTGATAAATCCTGCCAACGTATTCTCCCACCACACCAAGACCAAACAATACTATTCCCAGCAGGAAGAACATAATGGCAAATAATGTAAACACACCTTCCACTTCAGGACCGTGAATCAGACGACGCAGAATGAGGAAGATAACAAATGCAAAACTGCACATGGAAATCAATAAACCAATCATGGTGAATACTTGCAGCGGAAATACTGAAAATCCTGTCACCAGATCAAAATTGTAGCGAATGAGTTTGTATAAATTATAACTCGATGTGCCTGCACTTCTTTCAGCATGCGCGACTCCCACTTCTGTTGGGTTGGCAGCATACGTCAAGGCAAGTGCAGGAATAAATGTGCTGCTTTCACCGGTTGCTGCCATCAGGTCAACGATACTGCGCTGATAGGCACGCAACATGCAGCCTTCATCCCGCATCTTTAATTTCGGCATCATGTAAGCCCGCAGACGGTTATGCCATCTGGAAACCTGCAAACGCCACCAGGAATCCTGTCTATCCTGACGATAAGTATTGACGACATCATGACCAGCTTCCATCGCCGTTACCAATTTATGAATTTCTTCTGGAGGATTTTGCAAATCAGCATCCATGGTGATAACAATTTGACCGCGCACGCGTTCAAATCCAGCCATGATAGCCATATGCTGGCCAAAATTACCGTTAAACTCAATGACACGAATTTGTTCAGGGCGTCGCTCATGCAACTGTTGCAATAATTGTGCGGATTTATCGGTACTGCCATCATTAATCAGAATGATTTCAAACGGTTTCCCTATTTTATCCAGTGAAGAAGTTAGCCGGTGATACAATTCTTCAAGCACTTCTTCCTCGTTGTGCACCGGAATAACAAGACTGATATACGGTTGCGGCATGATGACAAACCTTCTCCTGACAAATGACTTTCACGGTCGGGGATTATAAAACGAATCCTCACCAAATGGCACGAATTGTATTATGATGTGCTCACCAAAAACCAAAATAGCCCGAGTTGCTCATGAACGAGAAAATCGTCCGGCAAATCTTCATGCGCTTTCAGAAAGCCATGCCGCATCCTACTACTGAACTTGTTTATCACAACGACTTTGAATTACTGATTGCAGTCATTTTATCGGCACAGGCGACTGACAAAGGAGTCAATAAAGCAACCGTCGCCTTGTTTAAAGCAGCTCCCACCCCTAAAAAAATGCTGGCGCTTGGAGAAAGTGGCCTGAAGGAATATATAAAAACGATCGGACTTTACAGCAGTAAGGCGAAAAATATTATTGCTACCTGTAAATTGCTGATTGAACAATTCCATTCGCGAGTACCAGATAATCGTGAAGCATTGCAATCCTTGCCAGGCGTTGGCAGGAAGACAGCCAACGTGATATTGAATACTTGCTTTGGTGAACCCGTGATTGCAGTGGATACGCATATTTTCCGTGTCTCCAATCGAACCGGACTTGCCAAGGGCAAAACGCCACTGGCAGTTGAAACGAAATTAATGAAAGTCATACCGGATGAATTTAAAAAAAATGCACATCACTGGTTAGTCCTGCATGGTCGCTATACTTGCATTGCACGATCACCCAAATGTCCAACCTGCATTATTCGTGACTTGTGTGAATACAAACATAAAACGCTGGATAAAACCTGATGTATACCAATGATCGTGATGCCTATCGTCATTATTTTTTTACTGTCTGGCAAAAATATCTCAGCAAGCAACCGCTGGATGCAAGCGAAGCACAGCTGGCAGAGATAATCAGACAGCATCCACAATTTCATGACTTGCTCAATGCGACAAATCTAAAAGTGGAATTTGCGATGGAAGAAAATCCTTTCTTTCATATGAGTTTGCATCTTGCGCTCAGGGAACAGATCCACACCAATCGCCCTGCTGGCATCGCAGAAGTTTATCAGCGGTTATGTAATGTTTATTCCGATGTTCATGAGGTTCAGCACAGGATGATGGAATGTCTTTGCAGGATGATCTCTCTGGCACAACAGACTGGAGTCGCGCCAGAAGATGAAGTTTATTTGAATGAATTGCGCAAATTGTCCTAGAAATAATAATCAAACTGCGCGGTAATCGCCCGATCCAGCTTGCCTTCCTGGGGTTCAACCTCAAAGCCACCTGCACCTGTTGCAACAGCACTTGAAGCGTATTGTCTATCCACTCTGAACTCCAGACTTTGCAGGGTATTTCTCCACCATGACGTATTAAATACGATAAATTTACGTGTATTCGGTAATTCCATCGCCAGCAACTGATTAGCATTGCCATAACCAATACCAATGGAGCTCGGTCGATCAAACAGGCTAAAGGAAAATGCTGCTTCAAGATCGAGTGCACCTGGTTTGGCGCCATGATTATTAAATGACATATCCAGTGGACTAAAGCGACTCGAGGCTACGATATATTCTGCTATCAAATCCAGATGCTGGCCGATATTAAAAGCAGCACGCAGATCATAAGCAGGAACACGATGGACTAATTGTTCGAACTCCTGGAAATTAACACCAAATTGCATGCCACCAGAATCAGCAATATTGGCGATCACACCGCCACCGATATTACCGGTGAGAAATCCGAGATCGAATTTATAGCCGATATTGATACCGCCATTCCTGACCTTTGCCACAGAATTTTCATGGGAATCACCGCGGAAAATATACGCAGAGGCATAAAATGCATTGTCGCTTTGTTGCGCGAAACCTAATTGCAGTGCACGCACCTTGGTTCTTGCCATTAATCTCGTCAGGGGATCACTTACCATCACGGTTGAGTACGTACCAAATGGGGCATAGAACTGACCAAAGGTAAAATAAAATGGTGAGCAAGTCAGATTACCGATAGTAACGAATGCCTTATTCACATAAACACGTGAATTACTGACACGATAATTACTGGTTGAAACAAAAACATCGCCAATTGGCGCATTATTGTTATAACTCAACTCCACATATCCCAGCAGCCAGTCAGAAGGGCCCAGAATCGTGGTATCCAGCGAAACGTTGGTTACGTCAATGTCAGTTGTACTTGGCGCACCACCATGATTGGTATAATTTGCCTGTCCTTCAATCACGCCACTCAATAACACATGTGAATGCGTTGGCTGAATGCCGCTTTCACCGAGCGTGGCATTTAATTGATTAATTATATTCTTGCGTATCACCAGTAATTGCAAATCGGTATTGACACTAGGGCTGTTAACAATCAGGTTGTTGCCAGCAAATTGAATTTTGACACCAACATATGGGCCGGAGGAAACATAAGCCTGTCCTGGGACATCCGGATCAAAGGGTAGATATTGCTGAAAGTGAAGATTGCCATCATCGACAGCCTGAACCGTATCCACTTTCTTTTGATTCTTCGCAGCAGTAACTGATGCTGCATTCGTTGGAGGAGCCACCGTTTTCGTATTGGTTTTTTTTGCGTTGACCTGTTTTTTCAGGCTCGCCACTTCTTTTTCCAGTCTTGCCAGATTTGCTTCAATATTATTATTGGTAGCAGCATGAACAGGCGTAAGTAAACAGCCTGATAATATTCCGACTAATACGCCAGAAGAAATTTGTTTGGTTTTATTCATGGATAACTCCATATTGTTATTTATTTTCACTTCAATATTTTGAGTGATGCACGCTATCAAAAATGTAATCCGAAAACAAGAAATATTCATTGACTCGCAAGTATTGCAAATCTGGACTTTATTCCATTGTCTCCAGTAAACTTGCAGGCTTCCGCTGATGAAAAACTGAAACCCGCTTATGAAAAAATCTTTTCTGATGGATGGATTCCTCGCAATCTTGCTCGGAATTGTCCTGATGTTTGCCTTTGCTCCTTATAATTTATTTCCATTCGCCATACTTGCACCTGCTGGTTTGCTTGGCTTGTGGTTAAAAGTCGCGCCTTCGCGTAAAAAAGCGTTTTATCTGGGTTTTTTATTTGGTGTGGGTTTATTCACTTCAGGCGTGTACTGGATTTTTATCAGCATACATGTCATTGGCAATGTACCCACTGCATTGGCACTCCTGATTACTGCTGGTTTCATCGCCATTCTTTCCTGCTTTCCAGCAACGGTTGGCTATATTCTTAATCATTACTTCCCCGCAAACACCCCCGAAAAAATGCTCTATGCTTTTCCCGCCATATGGTTATTGATGGAAATGCTGCGCGGTGCTTTTTTTCCCTGGTTATTTCTCGGCTATAGCCAAACGCACTGGCCATTAAAAGGATACGCAGCGCTCATCGGCGTTTATGGCATCACCCTGCTGCTAACAATATGCAGTGGTTTACTGGTGAATGCTGCGCGACATTATCAGCATCGCCATTTCAAATCCTGCTGGCTCAGCTTGCTTATGATCGCCATCATTTGTGCTTTCGGTGGGATATGCAGCTTTATTCCCTGGACAATCACACAGGGCAAGCCCGTCTCTGTTGCTCTGGTGCAAGGCAATATTCCACAAACCGTCAAATGGTCGCCTGAATACCTGGAACTCTCACTGCACACCTATGACTCACTCACTGAACCACTTTGGGGAAAAGCTGACATCATTATCTGGCCAGAATCCGCCTTACCCATTCCATTGCAAAATGTGCAGCCACTGATTAATGAGTTGCATCAAAAAGCACAAGATAGTCATTCCGTACTTATTCTCGGCATACCCATTCGCCGGCCTGACAATAAAACTTTTTATAATGCGATTATTACCCTGGGTGCTGAATTACAGCCTCCCTATACAAAACGTCATCTCGTACCGTTTGGTGAATTCACGCCTTTTGAATCCTGGCTTGCCAATACCTTGCAATTTCTCGACATACCCATGTCTGAAATGGCTGAAGGCCCGAGAAATCAACCTCCCCTGACAGTAAATAAATTAAAGATAGAACCATCGATATGTTATGAAATTGCTTTCCCTGATCTGACGCGTTCGCCTGATAAAACAATCAACATGCTTCTGGTGCTCACCAATGACGCCTGGTTTGGTCATTCCAGTGCTGAATCACAGCATTTGCAAATGGCAGCAATGCGCGCGCTGGAATTTGCCAAACCGGTACTTTTTGTCAGTAACGATGGTATTACTGCCATCATTGACCAGCATGGCAATGTACAAGCCAGTCTTCCGCAATTTAAAGCCGGAGTATTGCAAAGCACGGTGCAACCCATGTATGGACTCACTCCCTGGTTAAATAATGGCGTTGATCCTTTCTGGTTTATTTTTGTCCTGTTTTTTTCTCTCGCCATTCTTGCCAATAAAAAAGCTCTGGCAAATAAGACATCTCCTGGATCCGGTGATAAGATACGCGCCAAAGCAAAACCTCCCATTCATTAGAACGAGCCAACAATGGAACAATCATATAATCCGCAAGAAATTGAAAAGCATGCACAACAATACTGGCATGACAAAAACTGTTTTCAGGTCGTCGAAGATATCAATCGGGAAAAATTCTATTCGCTTTGCATGTTTCCCTATCCTAGCGGCAGCATGCATATGGGACATGTACGCAATTACACCATTGGCGATGTGATCGCACGTTATCAATTAATGCTGGGCAAGAATGTTTTACAACCCATGGGTTGGGATGCGTTTGGTTTGCCAGCAGAAAATGCCGCGATTAAACATGGGATTCCGCCTGCCACCTGGACACGCAACAATATAGAGCACATTCGCAATCAGATGATGCGCATTGGTTTTGCCTATGACTGGAGCCGTGAAATCGTTACTTGCGATCCTGATTATTACCGCTGGGAACAATGGTTTTTTCTGCGCTTGCTGAAAAAAGGTCTGGTCTATAAAAAAAATGCGGAAGTCAACTGGGACCCGGTTGATCAGACAGTGCTTGCCAATGAACAAGTCGTCAATGGTCGTGGCTGGCGCTCTGGTGCGCTTGTGGAACGTCGTGAAATTCCGCAGTGGTTTTTAAAAATCACCGCTTATGCAGAAGAATTATTGCAGGATCTCGACAAGCTGGAACATTGGCCACAGCAAGTCAAAACCATGCAGCGCAACTGGATCGGACGTTCAGAAGGCGTAGACATCGCCTTTGCCATCAAGGGACATGAACCCATCCGCATTTTTACCACACGTCCTGATACGCTTTATGGCGCGACTTATGTTGCGCTTGCTCCGCAACATCCACTCGTCAAACAGCTTGCGGAAAACAACCCAGAGTTGCAGCAATTTATTGCTGAATGCAGAAATATCAAAATGGCAGAAGCAGACATTGCCACCATGGAAAAACGCGGTATGCCTTTGGGTATTACAGCGCAGCATCCATTAACACATCACGATATTCCTGTATGGGTAGCCAATTTCGTTCTGATGGAATATGGTTCTGGCGCACTCATGGCAGTTCCTGCACATGATGAACGCGATTTTGAATTCGCAACGAAATATTCCATACCGATTCATCCTGTTATCACACCTGCTGATGGCACGATCTGGGATTACTCCCAAGGTGCTTTTACCGCGAAAGGTGTGCTCATTGATTCTGCTGAATTCACCGGTTTGACTTCTGAACAAGCTTTCAATGCGATTGCTGTTCATCTGGAAGCATTAAATCTGGGTGAGCGCAAAACCAATTATCGTTTGCGTGACTGGGGTGTATCGCGACAGCGTTACTGGGGTGCACCTATTCCCATCATTAATTGTGATCGTTGCGGTGCCGTCCCTGTACCAGAAAAAGATTTGCCCGTGGTATTACCAGAAGATGTGCAATTCAGTGGGATTTCCTCACCATTAAAATCGATGCCTTCTTTTTATCAAACCACCTGTCCCAACTGCAAGGAACCTGCGGTACGTGAAACCGATACGTTTGATACCTTCATGGAATCTTCCTGGTATTACGCACGCTTTGCCTGCAAGAAACAAAACAAGAGTATGCTCGATGGTCGCGCAAATTACTGGTTATCAGTCGATCAATATGTTGGTGGCATTGAACATGCGATTTTGCATTTGTTATATGCGCGTTTCTTTCACAAACTCATGCGCGATGAAGGCATGCTGAATAGTGATGAGCCTTTCCTGCGTTTACTCTCGCAAGGCATGGTATTAAACCAGGGCGCCAAGATGTCAAAGTCCAAGGGTAATATCGTTGATCCCCAACCACTCGTTGAACAATATGGTGCAGATACGGTACGGCTATTCATGATGTTTGCAGCGCCACCGGAGCAAAATCTGGAATGGTCAGATAGCGGTGTGGAAGGTGCGCATCGCTTTTTAAAACGTCTCTGGACATTTGCCTATGAATCAAAGGAAATCATGCGCAAGTATAATCGTCTGCCAAAAACCAATTTGCGCAACATGGCAAACTGGGAAGAAACAGATGCTGCGCAAACCGATATCCTTCGACAAATTTATGAAATACTCGAACAAGCCAAATTCGATTATGAACGTCAGCAATATAATACGGTTGTGTCTGGCTGCATGAAAATCCTCAATCTGGTTGGCAAAATTCCAGAAGCTTCTGACTCTTCCACTGATATTCGCGAAATTATTATTTATAAGGCCATGGGAATTTTATTACGCTTGCTTGCTCCAATTACACCACATATCACGCATCAGCTTTGGCAAGATATGGGATATGCCGGCATTGTGCTAAACACAAGCTGGCCAAAATCAAGTCCAGTAAATTTTAAAATGGATACGATTGAAATGGTCGTGCAAGTGAATGGCAAATTGCGTTCACGCGTACGCATTCCACATGGTGCAGCTAAAGATGTGGTAGAAAAAACCGTCACGGAAGATGCGAAAGTAAAAATCGCACTTGATGGCAAGTCGATTAAAAAAATTATTACCGTTCCTGGTAAATTAGTGAATGTGGTAACGGGGGAATGATGCGTTTATTTTTTCTTGTGTGTTGCAGTTTATTACTCACTGCTTGCGGTTTTCATTTACAGCAGGAAAAAAATCTTGCGCCGCCATTGCACCGTATTTATTTACAAGCACCTGATCCATACGGACAACTGGCACGCAGTCTCAAGGAATATCTGAAACAATCGCATGTTCATTTTGTTAATTCTTCACAGGAAGCATCCACTATTCTGGTTATTTCCCAGGATGAACCAACACAGGAATTACTGAGTGTGAGTGGTACGCAACAAACACGACAATATAATTTACGCGTGACGGTCACCTATTCTGTTACCACGGCGAAAGGTGCCACTATTATTCCATCACAAACACTGACAGAAGCACGCGCCATTACGATTCAATCCAATCAGATTCTTGGCAGCAGCAATGAAGCAAATTTATTTTATCAGCAAATTCGACGCACGATTGCCTACAACATGGTGAATCGTCTTGCTTCCAATTATGCAACACACATGATCAATCAGGCTTTTCATGAAACTGAATTATCCGCAACTTGAAACGCATCTTGTCAAACATCTGGCGCCGCTTTATCTGATCGCTGGTGATGAGATAATATTAAAACAGGATGCTATCCAGCTAATACGCAAAACAGCTAAAAAAGCAGGGTTTTCCGAACGCACCCCCTTTGCAGCCAGTGCAGGTGAAGAGCAATTATATTCCCTCCTCCATGCTGGTTCGTTGCTAGCGGAAAAACGTTTACTGGAGATGGATTTTCGTGAACACGCTCCAGCAAAATCACTCGCAAAAATATTACAGGAATATGCCAATCATCCTTCACTGGATACACTTGTCGTAATGGATTGTCCGAAACTGGATGCCAAACTTCTTAAAGCTGCGTGGGTAAAATCATTTGAAGCATCTGGTGTCATTGTCACTGTCTGGCCAATCGCGCGCGAACAATTACCACAATGGATTTTAGCGCGCGCACGCAAATATAAATTGCAAATGGAAGCGAATGCAGCAAGATTACTCGCGGATTATGTCGAAGGAAATCTGATTGCAGCCGCACAGGCAATTGAAAAATTATATTTATTAAAAATTCAGCAACCCGTTGATGTTGCCATGATACAAAACATATTATCCGATGAAAGTCATTTTACCATTTTTGATTTTACTGACAGCCTGATGGCTGGTGATAAATCGCGCTCATTACACATACTGGAACATTTGCGCGAAGAAGGTATTGAACCTGTATTAATATTATGGGCCATTACGCGTGAATTACGTTCACTCGCAGTGTATGCGGAAAAAATGCAACGCGGTGAACGACTGGATGATATCCTGCAAAAAGAACGTGTATTTGCAAAACGACAATCTGGCATACGCCAATTTTTGCGAAAATATAATGTTGCTGATTGCCTGCGTTATTTATCGCATGCTGCTGATATTGATCAGATAATCAAGGGAGCAAAGCCCGGGAATCACTGGGAAAGCATGCAATTGTTTTGTCTGCGAATGTTATAATATGAGCATGCATACCTATCAGACACACAAGGCCATTGGCATTTTAGGCGGAACGTTTGATCCCATCCATCTTGGTCATTTGCGCATGGCAATCGAATTATATCAGGCGCTTGATCTCGCCAATGTTCACATTATGCCAACCAATGAACCCATCTATCGCAAAGCACCGGTTGCGAGTCCCGCACAACGTATGCAAATGGTGCGACTTGCTGTCGAACATGAACCAGCATTATTTGCAGATGATCGTGAAATACGTCGCGGTGGTGCAACTTACACAATTGATACCTTGCTGGAAATGCGCGCAGAAATGCCGGATATTCCGTTTTGTTTATTGCTGGGCATCGATGCTTTTCTTGGTTTTACCAGCTGGCATCGTTATCAGGAAATACTTTCGCATGCACACTTGATCATCGCCCATCGTCCGCATTATCAATTACCGTTGCAGGGAAGAATTGCAGAAATTGTGAAACAACATCAGCAAAAGGAAATTTCCTTTATTCATGAAAACCTTGTAGGCGGAATTTTACTGCGCCCAATTACTGCGCTCGAAATCTCTGCAACTGATATACGAAAACAGATTGCAATGGGAAGAAATCCAAGGTATTTATTGCCCGACAATGTTTATGAGTATATCCGGCAGGATGGGATATATGGTGTTTGATTTATTTAATCGGATTGTTGGCAATTACAATGTTGGCGAGCCCTGCTTGTCAGTCGTAGACTTGTTTTGCAATGGCTCGTCGGCCTCCGGCCTCCTGCGCTTTATTTGCAAAACAAGTCTACGACTGACAAGCAGAACTCACCACTATTTTTATATTGCCAACAAGCTATTTTGAGTTTTAAAAAAATTAATGATTAATGATGAAAAATAATTATGAGATTGAGATAAAAATATGAAACCTGAAGATTTACGCGATTTAGCTGTAAAAATACTGGATGACATGAAAGGCATTGATATTGTCGCCATGGACGTACGTTCCTTAACTACCATTACAGATTACATGATCATCTGCACCGGACGCTCAACTCGTCAGGTAAAAGCATTGGCTGAAACAGTGATGGTAAAAGCCAAGGAAGCACATGTTGCAAAAGCTCGCATGGAAGGTGATAAGGATAGCGAATGGGTATTAGTCGATCTTGGCGATGTCGTAGTCCATGTGATGGTGGAATCAGCAAGATCTTTTTACAGTCTCGAAGATTTGTGGGAACCCGTGAAAGAAATGCGTGAACAAAAATCATAAACTGAAGTGACAGAAAAATCCTTCCCCTCTGGGGGAAGGTGCCGACAGGCGGATGGGAGAATATAAAAATAAACTTGTGAAACTTTAATTTAAATAACAGAGCATCAATAATCCGCATTAAAAACTCTAGCTAGTGATTTGATTGGCAAGTCGATATCATATTTATCGAACTTCAACCTCAAGGAATCACGCATGAAAAAATCCTCTGTCATAAAACTTATTTGCTGCTTGGCAAGTTTTGCACTCAGCACACAAGCGCTCGCCTGTTCAAGAGTATTTCATACTGAAACACAAGCTTTCATGGTGGGACGCAACATGGATTGGCCAGCAGAAATGCAGCAGCAAATTCGTGTTTATCCGCGTGGCATGCAACGCACAGGATTATCATTACAAGGTAATTCACTTCACTGGACATCCAAATACGGTAGCATGGTAGTCACAGCATTTTTAATCCTGTCAGCTGAAGGCATTAATGAACGTGGATTGGCGGTGCATTTACTGTCACTTGAAGAATCAGATTACGGCACACGTCATGCAAATCTTCCCGGAATGTCAGTTGGCATGTGGGCGCAATATTATCTCGATCAATTTGCAAGCGTAAAAGAAGCAGTGATGGCTGCAAGGCAACCAGGTTATGAACTTGAAGCAGGTTTATTTCCATTGAATGGGAAGTTCCGCAAGGTAAATTTGCATCTTGCGATTGAAGATGCAGAAGGTTATTCCGCAGTGATCGAATATATTGATGGCACACCGCATATTCATGTCACGCACGGTAATGCAACATTAACCAACTCACCTGTTTATGAAAAACAATTAGCGAATCTGAAAAATTACGCTGGATTGGGTGGTGACAAACCATTACCAGGCACTACTCTGCCAATCGACAGATTTGTGCGTGCAACTTATTACAATCAACATTTGCCAACATCAAAATCACTGGATGAAGAAGTTTATTCAGTTCTCGCCATCATGCGCAATGTTGCCCAACCATTTGGTGTTGCATCTGCTGAAAGAACAATAATGAGCGAAACACTCTGGAATGTAGTGGGTGATATCACACATCGTGTTTATTATTACACTTCCACGACAAGTCCCAATATGGTGAAAGTAGATTTGAATAAATTCAATTTATCTGCTGGTTCACCCGCCATGATGCTGGATATTGTTGCGCGTCCGGAATTATCAGGTGATGTGTCTGATAAGTTTGTTCCGTTGGGATAATTCAAGGTAAGTTAGTCGTAGGTTGGGCCTCAACCCAACCTACAAATACCTCAGCCCAACCACCGCAATCAATTATCTCTTCTTCGAACCATTCCAGTATTCATCAGTGATAATCGTCAGATAAGTGATATCAGAACCTGTCTCATCGAACGTCATTGCCACTTTCTTGCCGACTGAGCCTGCAAGAGTCAAACCAAGCGCATAATCATTTTCATCGAATATTATCGAAACTCCCTCTATGCCACTTTCATTATCTTTATTATCACCAGCTGTGATAATCATGATTTGCTGGCTGGTATAGGGTTGAAATTGTGCAGCTACTATATTGCCAACATAGTCGATACCAGTCTGCTTATGTGTTTTATAAGATTGCTTGATTGATTGCTGTGATGACGGAGCGATTTTTATCGATGCAAAAGTGGTAGAAATTCCGGTCAGAAACACTACAAAAGAAATAAGAACATTTAATTTTTTCATCTTCACTCTCCATTAATAAATTGTGCGGATGTATATAGCACAATAAGAAAATTGGGTAAAGGATTGATATTTTTTGACAAGAAGTATTTCATGCCGCTAATAAACGATTTAATTGACTGATCAAATAAAAAGGTATTGATAATATTCCATCATGTTTTTGCAATTTCTGCGTAGATATCCGCACACCAATCGGAAGCTGTTTTTCCTTCATTAATAGATGTAATGATTTAAGCGTACCAGTTTTTCCAGCTTTAACTTCAATAGGAGTGATAATCGAGCCGAAATTAAGGATATAATCCACTTCTGCTGTACTACCTTTATCTTCACGCGACCAATAATATAATTGCGGCTCATCAAAGGGATCCTGATATGCCAATAATTCCTGGCCAACAAATTGTTCTGCAATCGCACCTTTGTCCAGCAACATTAAATCTTTTGTAAAAAGCATATCAATATCGAGTTTAGCTGCTCGCTTCATCAGACCAACATCTAAAAATAACAATTTAAATTTTTTTTCATTCAGATGAGTTAACAAAGGCAGGCCAGAAGCTGCGGTTGAATATATCGGAAAAATAACACCCGCTTTCTTTAAATCCACAATCGCATCTTTGAGATAACGTGAATCCATATCGGGTGAGAAATTGACATATTTAATTTGCTGTCCTACCAAACCCGGAGTCTGATTATATACCTGTTGCAAATATTTATGGCGCAAGCTACTTGAGTATTTTGCGAAATCATCGCTATAAGTTCTCAACAATAAAGTTTGAAAATCCTGACATTCTGCAAGAGATTCTGTTCTGATGTAATTATTCACCACCATTGGCATACCACCTAAAATCATGTATTCACGCACAAGTTTTAGTGCTAATTCATGAATAACATCTGGCGTATCAGTCTCAGGTGTTATTTGCGTAATAAATTCCAGCAAATGTTCATTACTAGTAGCTTGCAAATATTCAACAAATGAAAGCGGCTTCATATAAATATATTGCACGCGTCCAACTGGCATACTCATGCCCTGTTTGCTCAAAGCAAATTCCAGCAGTGAACCTGCTCCAATAATATGAAGTTCAGGTAATTTTTCCTTAAAATAACGCAATGCAACAATTGCATTTGGACAAATCTGAATTTCATCCAGAAATAATAATGTCGTGCCGGGAACAATTCGTTGTTTACTAATAATTTCAATTTTATTGATAATTTCTTTTGGTTTAAGTGTATCAAAGCAAGCAATGTATTCCGGTGATAATTCAAAATTAATAGAAATCATTTTTTCAAAACAGCTCTTGCCAAAGTGCTCAACAAGATACGTTTTTCCTACTTGTCTTGCGCCACGCAATAGTAATGGCAAGTGAGTTGATTTTACCTGCCAATTTTTAAGTTGAGCCAATAATGTACGTTTCATTATATTCAATCCAATCAACTAGTTAGTAATATAATAGCGTAATTTCTCGGAAAATACAAGGTTGTTTTACGGTTTTACATCGCAAAATACAGGGGTGTTTTTATGTTATAAGCAGGAAAATTGAGTATTTCACCCGTAAAGCGCTAAATTAGCCTTACAGGATTATTCACGGTAGATCACAGATAAAACGATAAATAAAAATTATCATCCTGATAAAAACAATCAATTAGATTGATGATTATCCCTTCCTTATATTGTAGGTTTCCATTCACACAAAGGGGAATCGGCATGATACCAAGAACATCCATAAATGATTTGCCTACGGAAACAGTAGAACAGATCAGCAATAACCTCGATTACCAAAGCATGGAACGTTTTAGCCAGGTGAATAAAAATATTTACAAAAAGCTAGGTGGACTATTGTTTAATCATTCAGCCATACAAGGTAAATATATTCAGAGTAGAAAAAATGATTACGAGATCATAATATCAGGCGCACAAGATGGATGCCTTCACTATCTAAATAATCAATTTTCGAAAATTTGTTCTTATCTCGCAGATTGTGAGGATGAAGGTTATAATTCTCGCCGTGCCGGCGAGCCTTTACTTTCAAGCAAAGAAACCAATCGTGCAGTCTGGTTTTTAAATATTTTTTCAACTTGCTCAATTGAATTTCGCATATTGGCTTTATCCGCTCTTTTAAACGAAAAAAATGGAGAAAAATTGAAAACATATGTTATGAGATCAATAAAAAGTTCACTCATTGATAATGGAATGAATAAAAAACTATTGCCAAATGTCACACATTTTTTGAGAAACTTTCAGGATATGGAGACAATAAATCTTCTAGAAGAAGTGTTAGTTAATCACATACACAATAATATAAAAAATTATGTTGGTCATGTTGGGGAAAAAAATGATATCAGATACCTGGATTTGAAAGATAGTGTAAAAAAACTGGAACAGGGTTTTTTTTCGAAACACATTAATTCCATTTTACTAAAATCAGGTGCATCGAATATTTTTATCAGTGGTTATTTATATAATATTTGCCTGGAAATGATGATCAAAAAACTTGAAAAAATGAGGAAAGAAATAGGCAAAAGGTATGTAAAAAATAATAATTCTGCCCTGCTTGATGATACGACAAGACTTTCATTCATCAATTGGTTCATTGAAACAGCAGGAAAAACCCATGCCAACAATCAAGAAAAAATTGATTTCATTAAATTATGTTTTAATTTTTTGACCATCGAAAGCATGTTGTCATCCATCAACAGAATATGGGAAGTCACCGTATTTAGATTTATTGATGATAAATTTAAATACCTTGCCAGTGAAGAATTTATCTATGATGTACAGGCGTCAAAAAATAATGATGTGATAAATAAAACAAAGGATGAAATGAAAAAAATGGGAATGGACTTGCAAGCCAATTATCTCAGTCGTAGTAAATTTTCCTTCCTTGGCAGTCTGCATCCTCAACGACATGCTACAGAGGTTATTAAGGATGTGGCGGATAAGAGATATGTCATGCAACTTTGAAATCCTGGCAATAAAAAACAACATGCGTGCGTTGGATCGGGACAAAGGATGGGTTATTATATTAGAAATTATTCTCGTTTAAATTATCGGTATACGATAAGAAATAATTATCATCCTGATAAAAACAATCAATTGGATTGATGATCATCCCTTCCTTATATTGTGTGTTTCCATTCATACAAAAGGGAATCGTCATGATACCAAGAACATCCATAAATGATTTACCTACGGAAACAGTAGAACATATCAGTAATAGACTCGATTACCAGAGCATGGAAAGTTTTAGTCAGGTGAATAAAAATATTTACAAAAAGCTAGGTGGACAATTGTTTAATCACTCAGCCATACAAGGCAAATATATTCAGAGTAGAAAAAATGAAATGATAAATATTTACCAGATCATAATATCAGGCGCACAAGATGGATGCCTTCACTATCTAAATAATCAATTTTCGAGCATCTGTTCTTACCTCGCAGAATATCCTGATTATGCTAATCCTGGCCGTGCAGGCGAGCCCTTATTTTCCAGCAAAGGAAAAAATCGCGCAGTATGGTTTTTAAATATTTTTTCAGCCTGCTCCATTGAATTTCGCATATTAGCTTTATCTGCCCTTTTAAACGAAAAGAATGGAAAGAAGTTGAAAACATATGTTATGAGATCAATAAAAAGCACTCTAATTGAAAATGGAATGAACAAAAAACTATTGCCAAATATCAGTAATTTTCTTAAGAATTATGAGCATGACAAGACAATACATATCGCAGAAGCAATGTTAGTTAATCACATACATAATAATAAGCAAAAATATGTTGGTCATATCGGAGTAGAAGATATTGAATACCTGAATTTAAAAGATCTGGTAAAAAAAAATGGAACAGGAATTTTTCCCTGAACTCATTAACTCTATTCTGTTTGAATTGGAAGCATCAAATATTTTCATCGGTGGTTATTTATATAATATCTGCCTGAAAATGATGATCAAAAAACTTAAAGCCATAGAAAAAAAGATAGATGCTGCCTACGCTAATCCCAATCCTTTCTGGACATGGAAAAAAGAGATTCCATCGCTTCACGATGCAGCAATTCTTTCATTTATAAACTGGTTTGTAGAAGCAGCAGGAAAAACTGATGCAAAAAACAAAGGCAATATTGACCTCATTAAATTATGCTTTAATTTTTTGACTCTCAAAGAGATGTTGTCATATATCAAAAATATAGGAGGAGCGGTTATCATGAAATTTGTTGATGATAAATTCAAGTACCTTGACAGTGAAGAATTTATCAATGATGTACAGGCTTCAAAAAATCATGATGTGATAAATAAAACGAAGGATGAAATGAAAAAAATGGGAATGGATTTACAAGCCAATTACGTCAGTCGCAGTAAATTTTCCTTCCTTGGCAGCCTGCATCCACAACGACATACCATGAATGTTATTGAGGATGTGGCGGATATGAGATATGTCATGCAGCTTTGAATACTGGCAATAAAAAACAACATGCGTGCGTTGGATCGGGACAAAGGATAGGTTATTATGCAGTCTTGCTGAAAACGCACCTATATTGAAGGAATTCATGGCAATGAGAGATCAATTAGCTAATTTGATCGTCAAAAGATTAAATGACTGTAAAAATCAATTGAAAGAACAATTTTTTATCGAACATCCTGTAAAAGTTGGCCGTCATTTTGTGCTGGATGAACTTCTACCAACTGAAATTGCGGAAAAAATATACGCTGATTTTCCCAAGCCCAGTCAAATGCGCTTATTGCATAGCCCTGGAGAATTAAAATTCAAATATAGTTATGTAAAAAATCAATCAGAGTTGATTCAGGATATTTATTTTGCCATTCAGGATGCCAGAGTCATTGCGCTCATTGAAGAAATAACAGGGATCAAGCATCAGGTTCCTGATCAATCAAAACGTGATGGTGTAATTAGCACTTTACTCAAAGGCCATTATATTAATCCGCATCTTGACAGTTCACATGATATTGATCGCAAACATTACCAAACCGTAAACCTTCTTTATTATGTCTCTCCAGATTGGAAGCTGGAAAATGGTGGTAATTATGAGTTATGGGATGAAGCGATAAAGAATCGTATTATAGTACCAAGCTTATTCAATCGACTGGTTGTGATGGAAACTAACCAGACATCCTGGCATTCTGTCAATCCAGTTTTGTGCAATCAACCCAGATGTTGTGTATTAAATTATTTATATTCAGAACAAGCACCCAGAGGAGAAGAATATTTCCACTCCTCTGCTTCCTTATTTTTTAATCCACTCATTAAACCACGCCCTGAACAAAAAATCCTTCGTGTGATTTCAAGCGTAAAAGAAGCAATTTTTGGGGGAGTATGATAGCGGATTTATGAGTACAGGTATGTTACATATTCCACGGATTAATTATCTCAAGCCCGGGACAATCAGAAAAATCATCAACATTTCTCGTTACTAATATCATGTCATGATGTAACGCAGTTGCTGCAATTAAGCTATCAATGGCTGGAAGAGTCCTTTTGACCTGAGATTGCAATCTACCCCAACGATCAGCTACCTCCATTGAAATAGATAATATGCGCGCATCAAACATTTGTGATAGATCGACCTCTAACCACATTAACAATTTTCTTTTTCGAATTTTATCCTGTACGCTTTCTATTCCCTTTCGTATTTCTCCAAGAGTGAGCACACTTAAAAATACTGCATCCATTGGAATCCTCCCCAACCAGGTTATAACATTTTTAGATGGGCGCGAAGCAACAAGCTCAGAAATAACATTTGTATCTATTAAGTATTTCATAAATCAATATCCCGATTAGTTGATTTATCCCGCGTTAAATTAAGATGAAGACCAACTAATGGAGATTTACGAAAAAAATCTACAATAGAAATAGAAGGCGTGGTAAGTGCCTTATATTCTTTTTGTGAAATAACTACAACAGCTGGATCGCCGTGCACAGAAATATATTGAGGACCATATTTCTGAGCCTTTTTCACTAACTCACTCAAACGAGCTTTGGCATCCTGTAACGGCCAATAATGTGTCATTGTAATTACCTTATAATCTAGTCAGACTAGTCAGTAGTATAAAATATTCTGTGGCTTATTTCCAGCTAGTTCATGCGATATAAGTTATCCCCATGATTTATCTATGAAAGTATCACCTGTGATACGGATGCCCATTCAATATTGTATGGGCGCGGTAAATCTGTTCTGCGACAATCAGCTTCACAATGATATGCGGGAATGTGAGCGGAGATAGCGACCAGCTTAATTTGGCTTTCTGCAAACACGCTGGCGATAATCCTTCCGGCCCACCGACGAGTAAATCCACATTACTTCCCTGCTGCTGCCATTCTGCAACATGCGCAGCAAGCTGCTCTGTCGTCCACATTTTTCCTTTTACATCCAGCGCAATCACGAGATGATCAGGCATAATCCGCGACAACATCTTTTCACCTTCACGCTCCATGATGCGTTTCAAATCTGCATTTGCCGTACGTTTTTCCGCGGGAATTTCCACTAACTCCAATGCACACGAAGCGGGCAAGCGTTTTGCATATTCCTCATAGCCTTCCTGTATCCATGCAGGTGTTTTATGCGTAATTGTGAGTAAACGAAATTTCACTTCGGTGTGCTCAGCAAACCAATCATGGCTAGCGCTATTTTAATTTCCTGCGCCTGTTCTGCATAAGCTTTTTTTGCAGCATCGAATTTTACTTGCGTATCATTATTTTTATTACGCTCAAATTCTTCCTGCGCTTGCTGCATCGCTAATTGCAATTGCACCTGACGCTCTTCAGCATCGAGGATATGTTCGCCAAATTGTTCTGGATCAGATTGAAACTGAATCATCAACGCCTGCATATCTGTAGCTGCACGCATAATGATGGTACAGCGTTCAGAAGTTTCAGCTTCACAGGACTTCACTGCAGATTGCAAGGATGCAGGATGCTCCATGTAATAATCATAATTTTTATTGGTCGGCTGACAACCTGGCAATAGTAAAAATAATAAAATAAAAATATTTTTTTTCATGATTTCTTTTCTATGAAGTAAAGACAGGAATAGCAATCAGCAACAGACCACCAATCAGCAGGAAAACAACCGTGCCAAGTGTCACCATGGTTGGACTGCGTTTATGCTCAATGTATTTTACGATTGAGGCAAAAATAAAAGCTGTCCCCAGCACATAACAACCTGCATGTATAAAATCAGTCGCAAGTGTCGTCGGCGTCATCAGATTATTGGCAACACCACCCATGCCAGACTGAACTTCCGCAAACACAAGTCCCGGTAAAAAAAGAAAAAACAAAATTTTGATTATCATGTTCATAAAATTTGATTCTTGAAAAAATAGTATATAATAAACTTCATGTTAGATTACCCGCAGCCACTAATGACTTTCATCCCAGATTATCCCTTACCGGATAAGCGTATGCCATTTCGCGACTATATTACCTTATGCCGCGCGATTATCAAACAGCGCCGCACTGATCTGCACGGTGGCAATGCCGGTCGCATCATTGATGCCAATAGTCCATTTGAATTCATGCCCATTCATCCTATTCGTTCATCTGAGCGCATAAAATACGGGGTTTTATTACTGCACGGCTTGCTGGATTGTCCATTCACTTCACGTGATCTTGCTGATCATTTGCAGGCAAATGGCATCCTGTGTCGCTCTATTCTTTTGCCGGGACATGGCACACGTCCATCTGATTTATTGGGCATTCGTTATCAGGATTGGCTTTCTGCCCTGCGTTATGGCATCGAAAGTTTAAGCAAGGAAGTTGATCATATCTATCTCGCTGGTTATTCAACTGGTGCATCGCTTTGTGCACACGAAGCCATGCAAGGCTCACCGATTGAGGGACTCATTCTGCTGGCACCTGCCATACGTATTAAAGTGCCGATTAATATTATTGTTGGCTGGCATTATCTTAAGAAATGGTTACACATCAATCATAACGAATGGATTTATCGCCAAAAGGAAATCGATTACACCAAATATCTTTCCATTCCATTTAATGCAGTCAATCAGGTGAGTTTGCTTTCTGATACATTGCGACTTGAACATGCGACACACTCCATTACTTGTCCAATGTTCATGGTGCTAACA
>Ga0206852_1026_pt2 | contig 44603 bp, 53 predicted proteins | sample Alteio_BWOrgCont_14_FD_152849 | JGI IMG/M metagenome (GOLD analysis project Ga0206852, IMG submission 152849) | Enriched cells from forest soil in Barre Woods Harvard Forest LTER site, Petersham, Massachusetts, United States -... | ecosystem: Environmental > Terrestrial > Soil > Temperate forest >... | reverse complement strand
TTGAAACTGTGCGGCGCACTGGCGCGGTCGTGTTAGGACCGGTCCCATTGCCGACAGAGATCAATCGGTACACCGTTTTGCGAAGCCCGCATGTTGATAAAAAGTCGCGTGAACAATTTGAAATCCGCACCCATAAGCGTTTGGTGGATATCGTCAACCCGAATCAACGTACGATTGATTCGTTGATGAAGTTGGACCTGCCTGCCGGTGTGGATGTTGAAATTAAGCTTTAAGGAATAAATGATGAGTGCCAGTGTTCAATCCTTAATTGGAAAAAAAGTAGGGCAGACCACGATTTTTGAGGAAAGTGGCCGTGCGACTCATGTCACGGTTTTGGAAGTCGGGCCTTGCGTCGTGATTCAAAAAAAGACCCAGGAGAATGAGGGCTATAACGCTCTTCAATTGGGTTTTTCGGAAAAAAAAGAAAAGCACACACCCAAGGCTCAAAAGGGACATTTTAAAAAATCTGGAGCTACGCCTAAGCGAGTTTTGAAAGAATTTAAGGTAGAGGACACTGCCCCGTTCCAAGTGGGTCAGGCTCTCACTGTTGAGAACTATAAAGATGTGGCCTGGGTCGACGTGACAGGTGTGACAAAGGGAAAGGGTTTTCAGGGTGTTGTCCGCCGGCATGGGTTCAGTGGTGGTCGCAATTCACACGGAAGCATGTTTCACCGGGCGCCTGGTGGTATTGGAGCTTCCTCAGATCCTTCGCGTGTTTTTCCGGGTACCCGCATGCCGGGTCATATGGGAACTGATAAAAATACGGTTTTGAATTTAAAAGTTGTCAAGGTTGATGCGGAAAATCATTTGTTGTTCGTGAGAGGCGCGGTGCCGGGAGCTGATGGACAAATCGTGACGGTTCGTCCCAGCGTTAAAAAGCAAAGGTGATCAAAATGCCAAAAGCGAATTTATATAATTCAACGGGGAAAGCTACCGGAACAATCGATCTTCCGGAAAGTATTTTTGGCCTCAAGCCTCGCTCCCATCATATGTGGAGAGGGGTGACCACTTATCTTTCCAACCAGCGTTTGGGAACGGTCAACACAAAAACCAAAGGTGATGTTTCGGGTGGTGGTAAGAAGCCCTTTAAGCAAAAAGGGACGGGAAGCGCCCGGCAGGGTTCCAGCCGGGCTGTTCAGTATGTGGGTGGCGGTATCGCCCATGGGCCAAAACCCCGGGATTACTCCTTGGAACTCCCTAAAAAAATGAGACGCCAAGCTTTAGGGGAATCATTATCGCAAAAAGCGTTGGAAGGGAAGATTTTCATCGTGGAAACCCTTCAATTTGACGTGCCGAAAACGAAAAGCGCCGTCGGATTTTTGAAAAGCCTGGGTTTGGAAGAAAAGAAGTGCCTGATCATACTTGATGATTCGAATCCATCGACTGTCAAGAGTTTCCGCAATCTTCCGAAGGCCAAGGTGATGTCTCGCGAAAACCTGAACATTTTCGAAGTGGTCAACCATGACGTGGTGGTTTTGACCCAGCCGGCGCTTCAGAGCATTGGGGTGCCTAAAACTGAGAATCTTTCTTTTGCTAAGGAGAAAGGCAAATGAAAAAGATACAAGATGTCATTGTGCGGCCGCTCATTACGGAACGAAGCACTTTGTTAAAGGAAAAGGGTAAATATTCTTTCGAAGTGCATTCAAACGCGACTAAAAAAGAGATCAAAAACGCTGTTGAGACTATTTTCAAAAAAGAAAAGGTTGAAGTCTTGAAGGTGAATACAATCAATGTGCCTGGTAAAATTCGTCGAGTTGGCCGTAATCTTTCTAAGGCTTATCGTTGGAAAAAAGCAATTGTGACTGTCAAACCTGGACAAAAAATTGAATTTTTTGAAGGGGCCTAATCATGCCGATTAAAATTTACAAACCGACTTCTCCTGGTCGTCGTGCCATGACGACTATTACGGGTGAGAATTTAACGAAAAAGGCTCCCGAGAAATCCTTGGTGGAACCCTTAAGGGGAACCGGTGGTCGTAATATGCATGGCCGCATCACTAGCCGTCATCGTGGTGGTGGACATAAACGCCAATATCGTATTATTGATTTCACCCGTACCAAAACGGGTATGCCTGGAAAAGTTGTTTCTTTGGAATACGATCCAAACCGCACATCCCGAATTGCTTTGATTCAATATCAGGATGGTGAAAAGAAATACATTCTGGCCCCGGATGGTTTACAGGTCGGTGATCAGGTTATTTCGGGTCAAGGTGCCGATGTGAAGCCGGGGCATGCGATGAAGTTGAAAGATGTTCCTTTTGGCTCGATGATTCATAACATTGAGATTCGTCCTGGAAAAGGTGGACAGTTGGTGCGCTCGGCAGGCTCATCGGCCCAACTGATGGCTCGTGAGGGCGAATACGCTACTATTAAGCTTCCGTCGGGCGAAATGAGAAAGATTCACGTTGAGTGCGCGGCCTCCATTGGCCAAGTTGGAAATTTAGATCACATTAATGTCAGCATTGGTAAGGCTGGCCGTATGCGTTGGATGGGAGAACGTCCTCAATCGCGCGGCGTCGTTACGCGTCCCGGCGACGGTCATCCCATGGGTGGTGGCGAGGGCAAAAGTTCTGGTGGGCGTCATCCAACGACGCCTTGGGGCAAGCCGACTAAGGGTTACAAAACTCGTATGAATAAACTGACGGATAAGTACATCGTCAAGCGTCGTAAATAAGAAAGGGATTTTAAATGGGAAGATCTTTAAAAAAGGGTCCTTATGTGGAACCGAAGCTTTTGAAGCTGGTTCAAAAGATGAACCGCGCCAATGATAAAAAGGTGGTCAAAACCTACGCGCGGCGGTCTTCGGTTCATCCGGAAATGGTGGGCCACACATTTGCTATTCATAACGGAAAAAAATTCATACCAATTTTCATTACGGAAAACATGGTGGGTCATAAACTTGGTGAGTTTTCTCCCACGCGTACGTTTAAGGCCCATGGCACGGTGAAAACCGAAAAAGCCATGCAGCTTAAGTAGAGAGAGGATTTCTATGCAGGCACAAGCGATATCTCGATATACCCGGGTGACTCCTCGTAAAGCCCGACAAGTTGTTAGTTTGATACGTCTAAAACCGGTTGCTGAAGCCCTGAATATTCTAGCTTTTACCAAGAAGCGGGCGGCAGGTGAAATTGCTAAAATTGTTAAAGCGGCAGTTTCAAATGCTGGACAGAATACGCGGGTGGATGTGGATCAACTTCGTATTAAAACCATTCAGGTTGATGGCGGCCCTATGCTTTTAAATGCAAAACGCTTTATTCCGCGGGCCATGGGACGGGCCAGCGCTATTCACCGCCGGACGAGCCACATTAAAGTGGTCGTTACCGACGAAATTAAAGCATAAATTTTTCGGAGGCTCTTTTGGGACAGAAAATTAATCCAATCGGATTTAGGCTGGGAATTATTCGCGATTGGGACTCATTGTGGTTTGCGGCAAAGCAAAAAAACTATACTGAGACCTTACTTGAAGATATTCAAATGCGCAAATTTGTTAAAGCGCGTTTGAAAACTGCAGGAGTGGCTCGTGTGGTTTTAAAGCGTAAGGGTGAGACGGTGGAAGTTGATATTTTTGCATCGCGCCCTGGAATTGTCATCGGGAAAAAAGGATCGGAAGTTGACAAGCTAAAAGAAGAACTGAAACGATTTACGAAAAAGGAAGTGCGCATCAATATAAACGAAGAAAAGCATCCCGAAACTAATGCTCAGTTAATCGCGGAAAGTGTCGCGAGCCAGCTTGAAAAGCGGATTGCTTTTCGCCGAGCTATGAAAAAGTCCATTCAAAGCGCTTTGGATGGGGGGGCCAAAGGTATCAAAATTATGTGTTCTGGGCGATTGGCCGGTTCTGAAATAGCGCGGACCGAATGGTACCGAGAGGGTCGAGTTCCTCTCCATACTTTAAGAGCTGAGATTGATTTTGGTCTTGCCACCGCAAGTACCACTTACGGAATCATTGGAGTTAAGTGCTGGGTTTTCAAACGAGAAATATTTGAGGCGAAGGAAAAGCCCGAAGAGGTGAATGTGGCCAAGACCAAGCCATCTAATCGTGAAAAGAAAACAGCCGAGCCAAGTGCGCCCAACGCTTAAATAAAAGGATTGAATTATGTTGATGCCCAAAAGAGTGAAGTACAGAAAAATGCAAAAAGGTCGTATGCGGGGTCGTTCCAAGAATGGCTTTTCATTTGCTTTTGGTGAATATGCATTAAAGTCTGAAAGCGCGGCCTATGTCACGGACCGTCAAATTGAAGCCGCTCGTGTGGCCATTAATCGTCATATGAAACGTGTTGGAAAGTTATGGGTCCGCATTTTTCCTGATCGTCCAGTGACGAAAAAACCGGCGGAAGTTCGTATGGGTGGTGGAAAAGGGGCTTTGGATCATTGGGCTGCTATTGTGAAGCCGGGTCGAATCCTGTTTGAGGTTTCGGGTGCGCCGGAAAATGTTGTTCGGGAAGCTTTTGAATTGGCCGCGCATAAACTGCCGGTTAAAACAAGATGCTTATCCCGGGCTGACGTGGGAGGAATTTCATGAAATCAAAAGAAGTAAGGGAATTTAGTATTGATCAGTTGAAACAACAACTTATTTCAAAAGAGGAAGAACTTTTTAACCTAAAGATCCAGTTATCGACTAAACAATTGGAAAACCCGATGAAGATTAGGGAGGCGCGTCGTCATGTGGCGCGGCTCAAAACTATTCTTCGGGAAAAAGAAAAAGGAACCAAAGCTTAAGGAGCTTTTGATGTCATCTGAAACAAATGAAATTCGAAAAGAACCTCGCACAAAAACTGCGGTGGTTTTAAGCCGGAAAATGGATAAGACGGCTGTGGTTTCCATTGAGCGAGTAGTCAAGCATCCCTTATACCAAAAGCTCATTCGGAAACGCAGTAAGTTTAAAATTCATGATCCCAAAAATGAAACTAAAAAAGGTGATGTTGTTTTGATTGCCGAGACTCGGCCTATCAGTGCAGACAAGCATTGGAAATTGGTGAAGGTTTTAAAGAAGGCCGTTGAAATTGAGGAGGCTCAACTATGATCATGCCTCAAACCATGTTAAATGTGGCCGACAACAGCGGTGCAACCAAGATTATGTGTATTCATGTTTTGGGTGGAACTCGCCGTCGCTATGCCGCAATTGGCGATGTAATTGTCGCAGCCGTTAAGGAAGCTATTCCCGGGGCCGGAGTTAAGAAAAGCGAAGTCGTGAAAGCTGTCGTGGTTCGTCAAAGACGCGTTTTTACCCGTCAGGATGGTTCTAATATCCGTTTTGATGAAAATGCGGCTGTTATCATCAACGAACAAATGAATCCCCGCGGAACCCGCATTTTTGGGCCCGTTACCCGTGAATTAAGGGAGAAAAATTTTATGAAGATTATTTCACTGGCTCCGGAGGTTTTGTAAATCATGCATGTTCATCGAGAGGATATGGTTTTGGTTTTGACGGGAAAAGACCGGGGGAAGAAGGGTCGTGTTATTCGTGTATTTCCTAAAGAAGAGAGGGTTTTAGTTGAGAAAATTAACATGGTTAAGCGCCATACCCGGCCAACCCAACAGCTTCCCCAGGGTGGGATTGTGGAAAAGGAATTGCCCCTTCATGTTTCGAACTTACAGGTAGTTTGCCCAAAATGTGGAAAATCTACACGGGTAGCCCACAAGACTCTGGCCAACGGCCAAAAAAACCGCATATGTAAAAAGTGCGGCGAAATCTTGGATAAGGAAAAGTAAGATGGCGACCACTACAATTTTAAAAGAAAAATATACCAAGGAAATCATCCCCGCATTAATGAAAAAGTTTGAGATCAAAAATGTCATGCGCGTTCCTAAGGTGGAAAAGGTTGTACTGAATGTTTGTGTTGGCAAAGCCGCATCCGAGAATAACATCAAACTTTTGGATATGGCCGCCGAAGAGTTGGGAATGATAACCGGCCAAAAACCGGCTATTACTCGTTCCAAAAAAGCCATTTCGAATTTTAAGCTTCGAGCTGATCAACCACTTGGTTGCAAAGTTACTTTGCGAGGGGACCGGATGTATCAGTTTTTGGAACGCCTGTTTATGATCACGCTTCCACGCATCCGGGATTTTCGCGGAGTACCGATCCGGTCATTTGATGGACGCGGAAATTATACACTTGGATTAAAAGAGCAGATCATTTTTCCGGAAATTAATTTTGAAAGTGTTCAGTCAATCCATGGAATGGATATCACCTTTGCAACAAACGCGAAAACAGATGAAGAGGCCAAAGAGCTTTTGAAATTGTTGGGAATGCCGTTTAGAAATTAGGAGAATTCATGGCGAAGAAAAGTTTGATTAATAAACAACAGAAGAAGCCCAAATTCAAGGTTCGGGCCTATACCCGTTGTAAGCTTTGCGGGAGGCCTCGGGCTTTCTTGAGACGATTTGGAATGTGTCGTATTTGTTTTAGAAACCTGGCGAGCGAAGGGAAGATTCCCGGCGTCGTCAAGGCCAGTTGGTAACAGGAGAGATTTTATGTCTATGACGGACCCTATAGCCGATATGCTTACTCGGATTCGAAACGCGAATCATGTTTTTAAGGAGAAGGTGGATGTGCCCTTTTCCAAACTCAAACTTGAGATTGCCCGTGTTCTTGCCGAGGAAGGATTTATTAAAAATTACAAAGTAGTGGAAGATAAAGGGAAGCCGGCGCTAATTCGTGTTTCCATGAAGTATGGCGAGAAAAGAGAAAGAATTATTACTAACATTGGCCGAGTCAGTCGGTCGGGTCGCCGGGTTTACCGTGGAAAGTCCAAGCTGCCTAAGGTCATCGGAGGCCTGGGCGTTGCGATTCTTTCCACTTCCAAGGGGATTTTGACGGATCAACAAGCTCGCCAACAAGGGGTGGGTGGAGAAGTTCTTTGTTTAATTCATTGATCGCTGTTTATTAACAGAGGGAGAGAAGTCATGGCGCGCATTGCCAAAAAAGCCGATTGAAATTCCGACGGGCGTTAAAATTAAGACCGAGGGTCAGAAGGTGACCGTTGAGGGGCCGAGGGGAACTTTGACGCATGAAATGATGCCTGGTATTCAAATGAAGACTGAAGGACAACAGCTTTTGGTGTCCATTGTGGCAGGCCATTCTCTGGGAGAAAAGGCTTTGGGAGCTAGTCATGGATTGACTAGGGCGCTTTTGAAAAACATGGTCCAAGGTGTAGCCGCTGGTTTTGAAAGAAAGTTGGAAATACAGGGCGTGGGTTATCGTGCGGCTTTGGAAAAAGGAAAACTGAGCATGTCTTTGGGCTTCAGTCATCCAGTCGTCATGGAATTGCCGAAAGGTGTTTCAGTTGATATTGAAAAACAAACTCTTTTAACCGTCAAGGGAGTGGACAAGTATTTGGTTGGGGAGACGGCGGCCAAGATCCGCCGGGTGAAACCGCCGGAAGTATACAAGGGGACGGGTATTCGTTACTTCGGTGAGTACGTCCGTAAGAAAGTCGGAAAGACTGGCGCCACCGGTAAAGCCGGCGGGAAATAAGGAGTCAACCATGGCCTCGATCATCTCTGAAGTTCGAAGAAAAAAACGTGTTAAGCGTCATGCTCGTATCCGTAAAACCGTAAAAGGATCGGCGGAGCGTCCTCGTTTGATTGTGAACCGCAGTTCCAAGAACATAGCGGTTCAACTAATCGACGATTTGAAAGGTATAACCCTGGCTTCAGCATCCAGCTTTGATCAAACTTTGAGAAGTCAATTAAAGTATGGCGGCAATCTGGAAGCGGCTAAAGCAGTAGGTGGGCGAATTGCTAAACTGGCAAAGGAAAAAGGTGTTCAAAAAGTTGTTTTCGATAGAGGTGGGTATTCATTTCACGGAAGAATCAAGGCTTTGGCGGATGCAGCGCGCCAAGGCGGACTTCAATTCTGATTTAGGAAAATGTCTCTTATTCAAAGGACAAAAGGAAGAATATGGCAACGATTGATGGAAGCAAACTAGACCTAAAAGAAAAGGTCGTACACATTAACCGTGTGGCGAAAGTGGTAAAGGGTGGCCGCCGATTTAGCTTTTCGGTGCTGGTGGTTGTGGGCGATGGACATGGTCATGTGGGAGCAGGAACGGGTAAGGCCAGTGAAGTGCCCGACGCTATCCGCAAGGCGGTTGAGGATGCTAAGAAAAACTTAATTGAAGTTCCTTTGAAGTCGACGACGCTTTTTCACGAAATCGTTGGAGTGTTCAAGGCATCTCGAGTTATGTTGCGGCCGGCCGCTCCTGGTGCCGGCATTAAAGCGGGTGGTGGAGTACGGGCGGTTTGTGAACTTGCCGGGATACATGATGTTTTGACCAAGTCCATTCGTTCGGACAATATTTTTAATGTGGTTCAGGCTACCTTGAAGGGTCTCAAGTCGATTCGTTCGCCAGAAACCATTGCAAGGCTTCGAGGTAAGTCAGTGGAAAGCTTAGTGGGAGCAGTTAAATTATGAGTGAAATTAAAATACAACTGATTAAGAGCTTGAGTGGACGGTTACCCCTCCATCGCCGAATTGCCGAGGCGTTGGGATTAAGCAAGATTCGTCAAACGGTTGTCAAACCCGATACCCCGGTTATCCGGGGCATGGTCGAGAAGATTGGCTATTTGGTTGAAATCAAAAAATAAAGATTTAAGGATCGTTTTTATGAAGATGAGTGAATTGAAGCCGGCTCATGGTGCCGTGCGGCGCCGTAAAATTGTGGGAAAAGGCCCGGGGTCTGGTCACGGAAAAACTTCAACTCGTGGTCACAAGGGTCAAAATTCTCGTACAGGCGGCGGTGTGCGTCCTGGTTTTGAAGGTGGACAAACACCTCTTTACCGTAAAATTCCCATTCGTGGTTTTAAAAGCCCTAATCAAAAAGAGGTTTCAATTATCAATCTTGACCAACTGGCTCTTTTTGAAAATGGCGCAACAGTAACACCCTCTGACCTCAAATCAAAGGGTATTTTAAAACATGTGGAAAAAGTGAAGGTTTTAGGCAATGGTGAAATCAAGATCAAATTGACAGTGAAAGCACATGCCTTCAGCGTTTCCGCGATCGAAAAAATTAAGGCTGCCGGTGGTATGGCGGAGGTCCTTTAAGTGCTTTCGGCCTTTACAAATATTTTTAGGGTTCCGGAGCTGAAAAGCCGAGTTCTTTTCACATTTTTAATGCTTTTGGTTTACCGGGTGGGATGTCATATTCCGACGCCGGGTGTGAATGCGGCTGCGCTTCAGAATTTTTTTTCCAATCAAAATGGTGGAATTTTGGGTTTTCTCAATCTTTTTTCAGGTGGCGCTTTGAGGCAATTTTCTATTTTTGCCTTGGGGGTTATGCCCTATATCAGTATGTCCATTATCTTGCAGTTATTAACCGCAGTTATTCCGACCCTCGAAAAGTTATCAAAAGAAGGGGAATCGGGTCGACGGAAAATCACCCAATATACTCGTATTGGAACGGTCGCCCTTTGTATAGTGCAGGGTACGGGAACGACATATTTATTGAAATCATTAGGTGAAAATTTCGTTTACCATTGGGGAGTTGGGTTTCAACTTATGACCGTTTTAACTCTTACTACCGGAACTATTTTTATCATGTGGATTGGCGAACAAATCACTGAATATGGGATTGGAAATGGAATATCCATTATCATTTTTTCTGGTATTGTCGCAAGTTTACCGGGACAAATTTTTAATACCGTTCGTCTTTTACGCTTGGGAGAAGTTAATTTATTTGGTGTGTTATTGTTTGCCGCATTTACTTTAGCGCTCATCGCGTTTATTGTCGTCCTGCAACAAGGCGCCCGAAAGATACCCGTTCAATATGCTACTCGTGTTGTAGGCAAACAGGTTTTTAAAGGACAATCGACTCAATTGCCCTTAAAGGTAGATTACTCCGGTGTTATCGCTGTTATTTTTTCGTCTTCTATTTTAGTTTTTCCTGCCCAGATTGCCCGTTATTTGCAATCGGTTGCTCCTGAAGATGGTTGGCTTTACGGTATTATGGATTTTATTACTCGTAATTTTTCTCCTGGGGCGTTTGTTTATTATGTTTTGTATTCCGCTTTAATTGTTTTCTTTTGTTATTTTTACACAGCCATTGCTTTTAATCCAACAGACCTATCAGAAAATATGAAGAAATACGGTGGGTTTATTCCGGGAATTCGCCCTGGACAACCAACGGCGGAATTTATTGATAGAACTTTAACCAGAATCACTATTTGGGGAGCCTTGGCGGTTTGTTGCGTGGCTGTTTTTCCAGACGTGTTAACTCGTCAATTAAAAATTCCAATTTATTTTGGTGGTACCTCCCTATTAATTGTGGTCGGAGTTGCCTTGGATACTATGAAGCAAATAGAATCGCATCTGTTAATGCGCCATTATGATGGGTTTATGAAAAAAGGCCGTTTAAAAGGACGGAGTGCGTTTTAATGAGAATCATACTTTTAGGGGAGCCGGGAGCAGGAAAAGGAACCTATTCACTGGAATTGGTTAAGAGGCATGGAATTCCTCAAATATCCACTGGAGATATGTTGCGCGCGGCTGTTCGGGCAGGTACGCCTTTGGGAGTGAAAGCGCAAGAATATATGAAGAAAGGCGAGCTCGTCCCGGATTCCGTAGTCATCGGTCTTATTCGGGAACGAATTGCCCAACCGGACGCGGCGAAAGGATTTATTTTAGACGGATTCCCGCGTACTGTACCTCAGGCTGAAAGCTTGGATGAAACTTTAAGAAGTTTAAATATGACTCTTTCAGGGGTTTTGAAAATTGAAGTTACTCGGGCTACATTGATTAAGCGATTAACTGGCCGACGCGTTTGTAAGTCCTGTGGTGCGACTTATAATATTGACACTATGCGCCCGATTAAAGAAGGAATTTGTGATAAATGCGCCGGAGAATTAATTCAACGGCCGGATGATCGTCCTGAGACCATTGAAAACCGTTTAACGGTTTATCAAAAAGATACCGCTCCTTTGATTGAATACTACGAAAAACAAGGATTGTTAAGAAGAGCCAGTTGCGAAGGCGAATATGACGATGTGATGAAACGTATCTATGACGCTATTGAGAAGGTGGCGGAGGTTTAGTGATTACGATTAAGTCTGAGGCTGAGCTGAAGTTAATGAGGAGAAGTGGTCAAGTTGTAGGTCAAGCTTTAGTTGAACTGGGGAAACGGGTTAAACCTGGGGTGACTACTGAGGAGTTAGATAAATTCGCTTTTGAATTTTTTAAGAAAAATGACTGTGTTCCCGCATTTAAAGGTTATCACGGTTATCCGGCGACCATTTGCACTTCAATCAATGAGGAAGTGGTCCATGGAATACCGAGCAAAAGAGTTTTAAAAGACGGGGATGTGGTTGGGATTGACATTGGCGCCTTTTACAAAGGGTACTGCGGAGATTCGGCTAGAACCTTTGGCGTTGGAAAAATAAGTTCCGAAGTTCAAAAACTTCTGGAAGTTACTTTTAAAGCTTTGGATAAAGGGCTCGAACAGTGCCGGGTGGGAAACCGAATTTCAGATATCGGCCATGCGGTTCAAGAATACGCCGAATCTTTTGGTTACTCGGTTGTAAAAGATTATGTAGGGCACGGGATTGGGCAGGCCATGCACGAGGAACCACAAGTTCCCAACTATGGAGTGCCACACCAAGGGCCTCGGATGATTGAAGGAATGTGTTTGGCAATTGAACCCATGATTAATTTGGGAAAAGAAGAAGTAGAGGTTTTGTCCGATAGTTGGACTGTGGTGACCAAAGATAAGAAATGGTCCGCCCATTTCGAGGATACGGTGGCGATTCTGTCCGATGGGCCGGAGATTTTGACGAGGATATAATCGATGCTTATTCGATGGCTTGGAGGCCTATGGCAAAGGAAGAAGCTATTTCGGTGGAAGGGGTTGTGATCGAAGCCCTTCCTAATGCTAGTTTTCGGGTGGAACTGGAAAACAAACACGTGGTTTTAGCTCATGTGTCAGGAAAGATGAGGATGAATTTTATTAGGATTCTACCTGGCGATAAGGTGACTGTTGAGTTATCGCCATATGATTTAAGCCGGGGGCGTATAACCTATCGGTTTAAATAGGAAAGTTTTCAAAGAAGGAAGGAAAAGAAAATGAAGGTTCGGTCGTCAGTAAAACCAATTTGCGCGAAATGCAAAATCATACGCCGCCGGCGGGTCATTCGCGTAATTTGTACAAACCCTAAACATAAGCAACGTCAAGGATAATTGAGGAGATAGTATGGCTCGAATCGCAGGTATTGATTTACCCAAAGAAAAACGGATCGAAACGGCTCTGACCTATATTTATGGGATTGGATTGGTTCTTTCCAAAAAAGTTCTGGCAAAAGCTGGAGTCGATCCAAATGTCCGAGTTAAAAATTTAAAGGACGACGAATTAGCGAGAATTCAAAACACTATTAACAACGAGAATCTCAAGGTGGAAGGTGATTTGCGCCGCGAGGTTAGTATGAACATTAAGCGTTTGATAGACATTGGTACTTTTCGCGGTAGTCGTCATCGCAAGGGATTGCCGGTACGGGGTCAGAGAACGAAAACTAATTCCCGTACACGCAAAGGTCCCCGCAAAACAGTTGGTAGTGGACGTAAAAAAGAAGAATAGTTATTTGCCTAGGTATTATTTACCGGTCTGCGTTTTTGAAGCGGTCAGGAGATTGATTCAAGGAGAAAAAGAGTGGTGGACGAAGTAAAAAAAATAGAACCAAAATCGGAAGTTAAAGACGAAAAGGCCGTACCGTCGGCCACAGTAAAAAAAGGAAAAAAGGCGCCAAGAAATGGCGTTGTTCACGTTCAATGCACCTTTAATAACACTTTAGTGACCGTGACTGATCCGAAAGGAAATGTGATTGCTTGGTCTTCGGCTGGATCCATGAATTTTAAGGGAAGTCGAAAATCTACTCCGTTTGCCGCGCAAATGGCCGCAGAAGCCGCAGGTAAAAAGGCGGTGGATGCCGGCATGAAATCGGTTGAAGTTTATGTTAAGGGACCTGGATCGGGACGGGAAGCCGCTATCCGGGCCATTCAAACCAGTGGTCTAGTTATTTCCCTAATCAAAGATGTTACCCCTGTGCCGCATAATGGTTGTCGGCCACCTAAACGTCGCCGGGTATAAAAAAGGAGAAGATTGATGAGTGTTCAAGCGGTTTGTCGTATCTGTCGTCGAGAAGGTATGAAGCTTTACTTAAAGGGAACCCGTTGCGAAAGCGAGAAGTGCGCTTTTGAACGACGCGGTTATGCACCAGGCCAGCATGGTCAAAAACGACGCAAAGACACAGAATATGGACTTCAATTGAGGGAAAAACAAAAGGTCAAGCGCATTTATGGACTTTTTGAAAAACAGTTTCGACGTTATTTTTCCATTGCCGCTCGCAAAAAGGGCATAACGGGTGAGAACTTGTTACAGTTGTTAGAACAACGTTTGGATAATACGGTTTATCGACTTGGATTTTCAGAATCCCGCCGTCAAGCCCGACAGGTTGTTCGCCATGGTATGATTTTAGTTAATGGTAAAAAGGTGGATATTCCTTCTTATACATTAAAAGCGGGTGATAAGATTTCAATTCAGGAAAAATTTAAGGAAAATCTAGTTTTGAAAAGATCAGTGGAATCCTTGCAAAAGAGAGGTGTTCCTGAGTGGTTAGAAGTTGATGCCACTACCTTATCGGGTTCCTTTAAGAAAATTCCGACCAAGGATGAAATCGCTCTGCCAGTACAAGAACAGCTCATTGTCGAGTTGTATTCAAAGTAGCAATTACCTAGAAAAGAATTCCACCTGTTATAACAGGTGATTTACGCGGGAGGCATCATGCAAATTGGAAACGTTCAGATCCCAAAGTTTTTAGATTATGAAAAGGAAAGCTTATCTCCGACTTATGGAAAGTTTATTGCGGAACCCTTTGAAAGAGGTTACGGACAGTCGGTCGGCAATTCCTTGCGAAGGATTCTTTTGTCTTCTATCACCGGCGCTGCCGTGACCTCTGTGAAATTTGAGGGAGTGTCCCATGAATACTCCTCTATTTCAGGTGTGGTGGAGGATACGACTGAAATTATCCTTAATCTTAAAGAACTTAAAATAAAATTGTTTGGAAATAGCCCTAAATCGCTTCGTTTGTCTGTGAAAGGCGAAAGGAATGTGGTCGCTGCGGATATCAAAACCGATTCGGATGTCGAAATTCTAAATCCTCAGCTTCACATTGCCACTTTAACGGAAGAAGACGCAGTTCTAGACGTTGAAATTGAGATTGCGGAAGGCAGGGGTTACTCGCCAGCCGAGCGAAATAAACGCGAGGGGTTGGCTATTGGCGTTATGCCGATAGACTCTATTTTTACTCCAGTATCCCAAGTTAAGTATTCGGTGGAGTCTGCCCGCATTGGACAAATGACAGATTATGATAAATTGATAATTGAAATTTGGACGGATGGACGAATTCATCCCGAAGATGCGATGGCTCATGCGGCTAAAATTCTTCGGGATTCTCTTCAAATCTTTATCAATTTTGAGGAAGAACCTATTCAACAGGATGATTCGGTTAGCGAAGAAGAAGAACGGTTGCGGGAATTATTAAGTGAGAGTGTAGAAGAACTTGAACTTTCAGTACGTTCAGCCAATTGCTTGAAAACAGCAAACATTAAAACTATCGGCGACTTGGTTCGGAAGACCGAATCCGACATGTTAAAGTACAAGAATTTCGGCCGTAAATCTCTCAATGAGATTAAGGAAATTTTGGGCGGTATGGGGCTTTCATTCGGAACGGATGTTGATTCCATTTTAGCAAAAGGGAAAAATGTTTCAGCCTTGCGAGTTGAAGTGAAAGTTTAAAGCTGAGCCAGTTTAAAAGAAAAGGATTTTATTATGCGACACGCAACACATCATGGGCGGTTGGGAGTGCAGCCAGCTCATCGACGAGCTATGATTCGGAATATGGTTACATCTCTGCTCAAATATGAACGCATTCGAACCACCAAAGTTCGTGCCAAAGAAGTTAGGCGATATGCTGAAAAAATGATAACTACCGCTAAAAAAGAAACTCTTTCGGCCAAGAGAGATGTTTTGGGTTTTGTACGCGAAAGAGATGTCGTGAATAAATTATTTAAGACACTTATTTACCGTTATGCAGAGAGAAAGGGCGGATATACCCGAATCCTGAAACTTGCCCCGCGTCCAGGCGATGGTGCGGACATGGTTTTTCTTGAATTGGTGGATCGAGCAGTGGAAGAAAAAGCCGTTGAAGGAAAGACTGATAAAAAAGAGAAGCCTGCAGATGAGTCGATCTCTGAAGTTAAATCTAAGGGTGATAAAAAGAAAAAGGAAACAACCTCTTCAGTTTGACCAGTGAAATTTTATTTCGCGCATATTTTTTATTGGGGAGGCGCGGTTTTCTTTTGACCACGCCTTTTCCTTCAATTAAAGTAGGATCATCTATGATTTTATTTCCTTTCAAAGCCGTGAGGATTACTTGCTTCGCTTTTTTCTTAACTGCTTTTTCAGTTTCACTGGTTTGTGCGCAGTCTGATTTGGGCCTTTCGGGCGGTCTCGAATCCAACCACCAAACTCATTTTTACAAGGACCCTACCAAAGCTTTTCTAGTTGGATTTTTCCCAGGTGTTCTCATTCATGGGTATGGTCATTTTTACGCGGAAGACAATTTAATGGGGACAACATTGTTAACCGGCGAAGTTGTATCATTACTCTCAATCGGAACGGGGCTTCTTTTCGAATCTGATCCTAATACTTTTTCCGGAGGATTAGTGGGTAATGCTTCTACGACCGGGAGCGATCTAATAGTCGGTGGCGCTCTTCTCTTTGGGGTGACATGGATTGTTGACATGGCTCACGCTCCGACGGCAGCTGATGACTATAATCATGAATTTAACTTGGAGCCTGTCGCTTATATCCAAAACGATCATCCGACTTTAGCCATGGCCTGCCGTTTCTAGAATTTATTTTTCTTCCCTTCATCTATTCTTAATTCTCAAACCTATCGTTAGAACAATTTCGTGATTAATCCAAATTTTGTAAGTACTTCTTAAATTATCCATCTGGGTCGATTCCTACAATAGTCGGCTGTTCAGTGATTGGAAGAGTAGAATCTTACAGACGGAAAAAAATCCAAATCATCGACCCTATTTTATACATGATCCAACTATTGTTTTCACTTCGAACACCTTGGACTCTAAGAATGGTTTTGGGGTTGAAATCTTTCTTGGAAAAATAAACTTCCCCCTAGTTGATGAGATCAGCCTGTGGCTCCTTTTGGGAACGATGGTTAAAAGAATCCGGGTTTAGTATCAAACGCCGTTTATTCATAGAAAGTTGATGGTCGTAAATTATTTTTATTATTTAATTTGACCGAGTAATTAGGAATTCAAAAAAGGAAATTATCTTTCAGGAGCTGAAAGATGGGCAGCTTTTGATTTCGAAATGTACCACTAAAAATTTTAGGTCTTATTTATAAAATTTGTTAGGCACTGGCTTTAATATTGGTTTCATTTTTGGGAGGTATTGTTTTTGAATCATCCAGTGTTTGAGTCGGGTTATCGTTTTGAGAAAAAATTTGATTTGAATTTTTATGAGAACCCTTGGTTAATCGGTAGCCAGCCGCTTCTAAAGCCTGCTTCCAACTTCCAAATTCTCGGCGAGCCGCGGAATAAAGCGCCAGACGATTTCTATAAGTTGTCAGTAAATCTTTGGAACCCGCCTCTTGTATGGCTTCGAGTACGTCTTCTTTTGACCATTTGGTAAGTTTTGTACGTCGACGGGCTTTACCGGCTTCTAAAATTTGGTTGTAGTCGATTCCGGCAGCTTTAACAGCGTTTGACCAGCTAGAAAAATATCTTCTGGAGCAAGAAGCCGTAAAAAGCGGAATATGGTTTTTTGAGATATTGCTGGCTGAAATATCGACATTTTGTTTGTTCAATTCTTTGATTGTTTCAACGATTTTTTCTTTTGACCATTTTTGTTTCATAATAAGTTCTCCATTTAATTATCTAATTGTCTCACCTATTTTTGGTGAAATGTTTATTTAAGTTACTATATATTATGATCGGTTATGATTCAATAGTATATATTATGTTTGCGTATGATGATTTTAAAGAATTATGTTTTTAGGAAAAGTTGGTTTAATTTTGCTTTGATTCTTTTAGTCAATGTTCAATTTATAATCAAGCTTTTGTAAGTGAAGCACTAATCTTTATAAAAATACGGATTTTTGCCCCCAATTAATCATCTCAATCTAAAAGCAAAATGAAGAGATGTTATATTTAGTCGTTATAAACTGGTTAATCTAAAAAATGCTGAAACTCTATTCCGTAAGAGAAATATCGCATGAAAAGCCTTTTATATTTCTTCTGAGATCTAGGTCAACGGATTAATTCGAATAGGAAATTTCATGCCATTAACTTTTGAAAGCCAGGCTGAATGGCTTGAAACCGACGGCTTGGGCGGATTTGCATCGGGAACCGTGAATCAAGTTCGGACCCGAAGATATCATGCGTTGCTTTTAGCCGCAGTCAACCCCCCGGCTGACCGATTTGTTTTGGTCAATGGTTTGGAGGTCTGGGTAGATACACCCCGCGGTGCCTTCGCCTTAACCAGTCATCGTTATGTACCGGATGTACTTTTCCCTGATGGAGTTAAACGGATTAAGAACTTCGAGGATGCTCCCTGGCCCCATTGGACTTTTCAATTGGAAGATGGAACGGTGATCGAACAAGAACTTTTGATAAAAAAAGGTTCACCTATGACGGCTCTGAGATGGAAATTGAAGACACCTGTAAAGGGGGTGTCTTTGTCTGTCAGACCGCTTTTATCAGGACGTGATTATCATTTGCTTCACCGCGAAAACAGTTTTTTTAAATTCACACCCGTAATTCATCAGAATCAAGTTGAATGGAAGCCTTATCCAGGCGTTCCCGGTATTGTGGCCTATTTTAACGGCACTTATTTTCATCAGCCCGAATGGTTTAAAAACTTTTTTTATGAACAAGAGAAAGAACGTGGGTTAGATTTCACGGAAGATTTAGCTTCTCCTGGTGTTCTCCGATTTGATCTTTCCGCTGCCGAAGCGATTTTGGTGTTGACGACTTCCGATCAGGGAGGGAACCTTCTGGATCCTGTTCCGATTAACTATTTTAATAAAATAGAACAAGAGGAAAGAGATAGGCGTCATACTTTTCTTACCCGACTTCACCGTTCGGCGGATGATTACCTTGTGCGGCGAGGACAGGGTATGACGTTGATCGCCGGTTATCCTTGGTTTACAGATTGGGGTCGGGACACTTTCATTTCGATTCGAGGCTTATGCTTTTCAACGGAAAAATGGGAAGCGGCAGGGTCCATTCTCCTCTCGTGGTCTGATAAGGTTTCTCAAGGAATGCTGCCGAATCGGTTTCCCGATCAAGGGGAAATGCCCGAATATAATTCGGTAGACGCCTCTTTATGGTATGTCATCGCGACAGCCGAATTTCTAAAGAGAAGGGGACAGGGAATTTCACGTGGTAATCAGATTAAATTATTGGATACGGTTGATTCTATCCTTTCAGCTTACGCCAAGGGTACCCGCTATGGCATTCAACTGGATTCAGACTTCTTGATTCAAACTGGAACGCCTGGAACGCAGTTGACTTGGATGGATGCTAAAGTGAATGATGTCCCAGTTACGCCACGCGTAGGGAAGCCTGTGGAAGTCCAAGCTCTTTGGCTTAATGCGCTTTATGCTATTCGAGACCATTTTCCTAAATGGTGTGATTTATATGAGAGTGGGTTGAAAAGTTTTCAAGAACGTTTTTGGAATGAAAAAGATGGATGCCTTTATGACGTGGTGGATATCAATCAACAAAAAGGAACGGTAGATTCCTCAATCCGGCCCAATCAGATTTTTGCCGTGGGCGGTCTGCCTTTATCTTTATTATCCGAAGAGAAAGCCCGGCGGGTGGTGGAGAAGGTGGAGTCTTTGCTTTTAACGCCAATAGGGCTTCGGTCGCTGGCTCCGACGGATCCAGCTTATCAAGGGCAGTATTGGGGTGACGAGGAAAAACGCGATGGTGATTATCATCAAGGAACAGTTTGGCCTTGGCTTATGGGAGCTTTTGTTGAGGCCTGGGTTCGGGCGGCAGGAAATACGAGGGAGGCAAAAGAAGAGGCTCGTATCCGGTTCGCCAATCCCTTTCTGCGGTTAACGACCAAAGCTGGATTGGGCCATTTATCGGAGATCGCCGACGGGGACCCGCCGTTTACTCCCCGAGGATGCCCTTTTCAAGCCTGGTCCGTGGGTGAAGCTTTGAGAATAACGTTGGAAGTACTTCAGTAGAATTTAATTTTATTTAAAATTTAAAACATTTTCGCCGAACGGATGGAGTCTTTGCCAAAAATAAAAACCGTGTTGGAAGTATCGTTTTTTTGTTTGTTATCTCTGGTTCTTTATCTGCTGATGATCCTAATCCTGCCCTTTTTTAGGGAATCCCATGGTCTTTTGATTGAGACCGAACTGGCGGATATTTCTCGCAATAGCTTTATTAAAATCCTGATGTTCGGTTCCGCTGCAGTTTGCGCCCTCTTGGGGGCTTTTATGCTGGCATGGATACCCAGTTTGACCGCTGGGCTCATGGCCAACTTGTGGTCCGTCACTTATTTTTTCCTCTGGGTGGATGGAGTTTTCGCCCTCTCCCTGGAGAATCAGTCCATTCGATATATTTTTTCCTTAGCCCTGGGTGTGGTTTTCATCTATTTTTTCTTTTTCATCCTTCACTATTTGCAAGGGGATGAAGCGAAGGAAGGAGTGCCGGAACCTTGGAAATCCAAGTTGGTTTCCCATTGGATTTGGGGATGGATGGGGTTTTATTTTGGCTTATCGGGCTTAATGATTTTCGACTCTGTGGAATGGTCGACCTCTCGATTGGCGCTGGCTTTTGGCGCGATGGTACTTTCTTTTCTTAATTATCTCTTGTGTTTATTCCTCAAAAAGGCAGAAGGACAGGAAATCATCGAATTTTCCAAAATGGGACGTTGGGTTTTTACCGTCTGGTTTTTGGGTTTAGCGCTCCTTTGGTTAATCTTTCGTTGGACTTTTTGAAGTAAAAAATATTCTGTGTTCCTCTGGATTCTTTATGGAAAATCAGGGAACCGAAGGCTGGACCAATCACTTATAATTAAAAAGATTATTGGCGGGTGTTAGGTCGATCGTCTGATCGATATACCCGAATTCAGAAAGACGGCTTTTTGAAATTCAGATTTGGCAAATGGCCGTAACCTTAATAATAGGGTTCCGATTATTCGCGAAATATACCATTTTGCTTCGAGTTATCGATAAGGGTTATGCCATTTATACTTTGAACTTGGGAATTATTTATGAAAGGATTATAGGTATCAAGCGGCCTTAATGTTCAAAACTTTAAGCCAATAGGTCTATTTGAATTAAGGAGATATTTTGAATTTAAGCGAAATCTTTTCCTCTTTTTTAATTTTGTTTCTTATTATTTTGATTCTTTCAAATGTCTGGCGATATTTTTGGCAATCTTCCGAGGATATCTGGATCATTCGCCAATTGGAGCCGGTTTATTGGTTTCTGTTTTTGAATTTGATTTTAAGTGTTTTTACCAGTAATTTTAATTATTCCTTTGTGCCGGCCGCAGTCATCCTGCAGGTGGCCATGAGCGCCTGGTTTGCCGTTTCCATGAGTTGGATCGTGAAAAGCTGTCATCATAAGATGGTGGTGGCGCAGCCGGTTTGGTTTGGAACCTCGATCGTCAAGTATTGTTTTCGCTGTGGGACCCGAATGGCTCGTACCATCCATGCCGATTCCCCCAAACACACGTCTTGGGTACTGACCGTTTTTCAAATTCCGCCCCATCTTTTTGAATATGTTGTTTTTTGGGTGGCCCAGTCGATCATTATTTTAATTGTTTTCTTTTTAACCGTTCATATTTTGAAAAAACCTAATTTTCAACAAGACGCGGTTTTGGCCGCACTAGGTTTGGTAGTGATCGTACCCATGGCTATTTATTTTGCCGGTCACTTTAAACGGTATTTAGCGGAAGCCAAAAGCCAGGTTTGGTGGGATGATTTATATCGATCCTTTATTCTTTGGGGCGTCATTTTGGCGATTTTAATCGTATTAGCGAAATGGTTTTAAGCCCGGCTTGACAAGGAGGAGGGGACCGAGTATATTTCCTAAACTTTGTAGTTCATTTTTAGGAGAAACAGATGTCCTTCGGAATCGCCGTCAACTTACTTCCTTTAGTAGGATTAGTAGTTGTATTGCGTCCGGAGGCGGTGCGCTCCTAACGACGGCTAACCAGCCGCGGGGCCCGCTTCAACGGGCTACCGCGGCTTTTTTGTTTTAAGGCCCGGTCCACCCGCTGAAGTTCTTTAAAAACCCCCAAAAATGTGTTGTGAAGAAGAACAAGGGTTTAAAAGCCCCTTTAAGCCTGTAATGTCCTTTGTTTTCCCGCAAAAAGGACGAATAAAGGCTCAAAACCAGCGAAAGTTATTGTAAAATCGGCTTCTTTCGCTGGGGCCCAGTGTCCCTTGAATGAAACGAACGAATAGACAGGAGACAATTATGGCGACGAAATCCAAAATGAAAACAGGCGCCCAGATGGTGGTGGATGTCCTGATTGATGAAGGCGTGACCATGGCTTGGGGCGTGACCGGCGGCGCGATTTTGCCTGTTTATGATGCCATGTTTTTAAACAGCGATAAAATCAGGATGATTGATACCAGGCATGAGCAAGGCGCAGTTCATATGGCGGAAGGTTATGCCAAGTCCACCGGGAAGGTGGGAGTCTGCATTGTGACGTCCGGTCCCGGGGCTACTAATATCGTCACCGGATTGGCCGACGCTTATATGGACTCGGTGCCGCTGGTTGCCATCACCGGGCAGGTCCCCACAGCCCTCATTGGAACGGACGGTTTTCAGGAAGCGGACGTGGTCGGGATTACCCGTTCCTGCACCAAGCACAATTATCTGGTGAAGAATATCCAGGAACTACCCCAAATTATGAGGGACGCTTTTTTCATCGCCCGCACCGGACGGCCTGGCCCAGTCTTGGTGGATATTCCGAAGGATATCGCCGCGGCTTCCGCTGAGGTGGAAATTCCCACCAAGTCATCTATTCCGCTTTCCAAGTTCGTGCCCACGCCCGACATGAGCCAGGTGGATCGAATCGCCGAGCTAATTAAACATGCCAAGCGGCCCCTCATTTACGCCGGCGGCGGTGTCATCAACGCAGGGGCGTCGGAGGAACTCTACAAGTTTGCCCGCAAGACCAATATTCCTGTCACGCTGACCTTGATGGGATTGGGGGCCTATCCGGGAACGGACCGCCAATTCATCGACATGCTGGGAATGCACGGTTCCTACCGCGCCAACATGGCCTTGACCCATTGCGACCTTCTTATCGCCATTGGCAGCCGTTTTGACGACCGGGTGACGGGAAAGATCAGCGAGTTTTCCCCCCATTCCAAGAAAGTCCATATCGATGTGGATCCGACCTCTATCGGTAAAAATGTCAAGGTGGACGCCCACGTGCTGGGTGATATGAAATTCATTCTGAAAGATCTCACCAAGCAAGTGGGTTCCAAGGACTATGACGAGTGGTATGCGGAGCTGGACAATTGGAACACCAAGCATCCCTTGGCTTTCAAACAAGACACCAAGGGCATTGTTTTGCCCCAATTCGCTATCCATGAAATTTACCGCATTACGAAGGGCGAAGCCTATGTGGCCACTGAAGTGGGCCAGCATCAAATGTGGGCGGCGCAGTTTTATAAATTCGACAAACCCCGCCGCTGGATCACCTCCGGCGGTTTGGGCACGATGGGGTTTGGCTTTCCCGCCGCGATCGGAGTGGCCTTCGCCCATCCCAACGCCACGGTCATTGATATCGCCGGAGACGGCAGTTTTCAAATGACCCTGCAGGAACTAGCCATCGTTAAGGAACATAACCTCAACGTGAAGACCATCATCATCAATAACAAGTTCATGGGCATGGTCAAACAGTGGCAGGATTTGTTCTTCGATAAACGCTACGCGGCCACCTCCATCCCGGTTCAACCGGACTTCGTGAAATTGGCGGATGCCTATGGGATTCCAGGTTATAAGGCGGAAACCTCGCAGGAAACGACCCAAGTGTTGGAGGAGGTCTTGACGAAAAAGGGCCCCTGTCTGGTCGATGTGGTGGTAGACGCGGAAGAGCATGTTTATCCCATGGTTCCGGCGGGCGGCGCGGTGAAGGATATCGTCCTTTCCAAGGAACATCTCAAACAAAAGATGGAAGCGGAACGATTGAACCATGGCCCCAAAAAGGCCACTCAAGTCAACTTGTAAAGGAAAGGCGCCACCATGCGACATACTATTTCAGTTCTCGTGAAAAATAGCTCGGGCGTGTTGTCCCGGGTTTCCAATCTGTTTTCGGCGAGGGGTTACAACATTGACAGCCTGGTCGTTGGGGTCACGGATGATCCCCAGGTTTCCCGCATGACCATTGCGGTGCAGGGGGACGACCGGATTATCGACCAGGTGGAAAAACAGCTGAACAAGCTGATCGACGTGATCAAGGTTATCGACCTGACCCACGATGATTTCATCTCCCGGGATTTGGCCTTGATCAAGGTGAAGGCGGAAGCCCATACCCGAAGCCAGGTGATGGAAATCGTCCAATGTTTCGACGGCAAGATCGTGGACGTGGCTTTAAAGAGTTTCATTATTGAAGTGACCGGCAAAGAAAGCAAAATCAACGCCATGGTGGAACTATTGAGCAACTACGGCGTTTTGGAACTGGTTCGAACGGGAGAGGTGGCTATTTCCCGCGGCAAGAAAGTGGAAGAGGAAGAGCGCTCGAAGGTGAAGGTGAAAGCAGGCAAGGCCGGTCAGTCGAATTTATAAGAAAAGATTTTGACTTAAAAAACAAGGAGAGAGAAATGCCGAAGATTTACTACGAACAAGACGCCGATTTAAACGCCCTGAAGGGAAAAACCATCGCCGTGATCGGCTATGGCAACCAAGGCCGCAACCAAGCCTTGAACCTGAAAGATTCGGGCATATCCGTGATTATCGGAGCGCGCTCGGAAAAGACCAAGGCCCAAGCCAAGGCGGATGGAATCCCGGCTTATGACGCCAAGGAAGCGGCGGCGAAGGCGGACATCATCCAAATTTTGATCCAGGATGATCTGCAGGGAAGTCTCTACAAAAGCGAAATCCTGCCGTCCCTCAAGGCGGGCAAGGCCATCATGTTCTCCCATGGGTTCAATATTCATTTTGGCCAGATCCAGCCCCCGGCGGACATCGATGTTTTCATGATCGCTCCCAAGGGCCCCGGGCATTTGGTCCGCACTACTTATGTGGAAGGCAAGGGTGTCCCCGCTTTGGTGGCGATCCATCAAAACGCCACGGGCAATGCCCTCAAGCTGGCCCTGGCCTATGGCAAGGCGATCGGCGCCAGCCGCGCGGGCATTTTGGAAACAACCTTCAAAGAAGAGACCGAAACCGATTTGTTCGGCGAACAAGTGGTTCTTTGCGGCGGACTGTCCGAATTGATCCGTTCGGGTTTCGAGACCTTGGTCAACGCCGGCTACCAGCCCGAAGTAGCTTATTTCGAGTGTTTGCATGAAGTGAAGTTGATCGTCGACCTGATTTACGAAAAGGGAATTACGGGCATGCGCGACGCCATCTCCACGACCGCCAAATACGGCGACATCACCCGGGGACGCCGGATCGTGACCGAGCAAACCCGCGCCGAAATGCGCCGCATCTTGAGCGAGATTCAAACCGGAATCTTCGCCCGGGAATTCGTCCTGGAAAACCAGGCCAATCGTCCGGTCTATAACTCGGTTCTGAAGATTGACTCCGAGCATTTGATTGAGAAGGTCGGCAAGCAAGTCCGCAGCATGTTTAGCTGGCTGAAAGATAAGAAATAGAAAAAATCTTCGCCCCGGAAGATGGAAATCCTACGGGGCGAAGTATTTAGATTTTGTGGGTTTGAGGAAGAAATGAAACTGCCTTTTATGAGAGAAACTTGGATCATGGTTCTGCCGACCTTCGCGGCGGGATTTGCGCTTCTTTATTTTGGACATGAGGCTCAAACTTGGTTTTTCACGATTCCGGGATGGGTTTTGCTGGTTTTGGCAGTCCTGATGTTGAATTTTTTCAGGGATTTTGAACGCCTACCGGCGACTACGCCGGGTCCGAGGGAAATCATCAGTCCCGCGGATGGCAAAGTTGTCGTTTTGGCACAGGCCGTGGAAAAGTTTCATTTGAAGAAAAAATCGACTCATATCGCTATTTTCATGAATCCCCTGAATAACCATGTCCAGCGGGCTCCATTTGACGGTAAAGTCCTGAAAAAAACCTATCACCCGGGAGAATTTCTGGCCGCGTATGATGATAAGGCTGACCTCGTGAATGAACAGGCCCATGTGGTTCTGGAACTGGATAAGAAAAAAGGAATGAAGGCCAAACATCGAATCGTCTTGAAGCAAATCGCCGGGCTTTTGTGCCGCCGGGTCAAAACCGATGCCGTACCGGGGAAAAGCCTGAAGCAAGGCCAGCGTTTCGGCCGAATTTTGCTGGGGTCTAGAGTGGATGTTTTTTTGCCGCTCGGTTTTAAACCAGCCGTGAAAATGGGAGACCAGGTTCGGGCCGGGGTTACGGTTTTGGGGGAATTGCCATGAGCGTGGTGAAATCAAAATTCAAATTGTCGGCGGCCAAGCAAGCTTCCAATTCCCGGCTTCGCAAATCCATTTACCTGCTGCCAAATCTTTTGACGGCCGCCAATATGGTTTTCGGGATTCTTTCCATTACCTATTCCATCCAGGACTCCTTGACCTTGATGGTTTCCTCGGAGAGCCAGGTGCTGCCTTTTGTTTTGCCCGCCAAACTGATCCTGGTGTCGATTTTTCTGGATTTCATGGACGGCCGGGTGGCCCGGGCGACCGGAACCACCAGTAAATTCGGGATGGAGTTTGACAGCCTGGCGGATTTGATCAGTTTTGGCATGGCACCCGCGATTTTGATTTATCTTTCGGTTCTCCGCTATCTTTCCGTCTGGGGAATCGCCATTACGGTCCTTTATGTGGTTTGCGCGGCGATCCGGCTGGCCCGGTTCAACGTGCAGTCCCAGGTTGAAGAAAAGGATCACTTCACTGGACTTCCCAGTCCGGCGGCGGCGGGGCTGTTGGCCAGCTATGTTTTGCTTTCCCGCTGGGCCGGCTGGTATGGCAAGGGAATCATCCTGAATAAAGTCATGGGCTGGTATGAGGAAAACATCAGCTTTGTGGAGCTGACCATCATTCCAATCATGACGGTCCTGATCGCTTTGGTCATGATTTCCACCATCCCTTACCCGAGTTTGAAAAAATGGAAGCGGGAAACGATTAAGCCCCTCACCCTCGGGATCATCGCCATCATGATTTTCTGCCTCGTCTATGCCTATGAGTTCGCGGCTTTCGCCCTCTTAGCCTTTTATTTGTTATGGGGCATCACCCGGATGCTGACGAAAAAAAGCGCGGAACGATTACGACCCCCCAAAGCAGTCGCTTCGTAGGGCCGAATGTCCCCAAACTAAAAACCAAAAATTAACCAGTTTTCACTGAACGAAGGAGTTCACCATGACGTCCAAAAATTCTAACCCGAAACAGCAGCGCATCCTGATTTTTGATACCACCCTGAGGGACGGGGAACAAGCGCCCGGTGCCAGCCTCAATACGGATGAAAAAATGAAAGTGGCTTTTCAATTGGAAAAGCTGGGAGTGGATATTATCGAAGCCGGCTTTCCAGCGGCCTCACCCGGTGATTTTGAGGCGGTCGAAAAGATCGCTAAATCCCTCAAAAAAACCACCATCGCCGGCTTGTGCCGGGCTATGCGCAAGGATATCGATGTCTGCGCCAAGGCTTTGAAGCCGGCCAAACAAAAGCGTATCCACATTTTTATGTCCTCCTCCGACATTCACCTAAAGTATATTTTCCGAAAGACCAAGGAAGAAGCCATCGCGGCGGTGATCGACGCGGTCAAATACGCCCGGAAATTCAGCGACGACGTGGAGTTCTCGGCCCAGGACGCCTCCCGTTCGGATTTGAATTATCTCTGCCAAATGCTGGAAGCGGCCATCCACTCGGGCGCTAAAACGGTGAATGTTCCGGATACGGTGGGCTACACGACGCCGGATGAATACGGACATATGATTTCGACCATCCGGAATAAAGTGCCTAATATTGAAAAGGCCGTTATCTCGGTCCATTGCCATAACGATTTGGGATTGGGCGTGGCCAACTCGGTGGCGGCCATCCAGAACGGGGCCCGGCAGGTGGAATGCACCATCAACGGCATCGGCGAGCGGGCGGGAAACGCCAGTCTGGAGGAAATCGTGATGGTTCTGAAGACCCGGTCGGACAAATATCCCTTCACCACCAATATCAACACGAAGGAACTCTATAAGACCAGCCGACTGGTCTCGACCTTGACGGGCTTCCTCATCCAGCCCAACAAGGCCATCGTGGGGAGCAACGCTTTTTCCCATGAAAGCGGCATCCATCAGGACGGAATACTCAAGTACCGCCAAACCTACGAAATCATGACGCCGCAGGAAATCGGGGTGCCGGAGAGCCGTTTGGTTTTGGGCAAGCACTCGGGGCGCCACGCTTTCAGCAAAAGGCTGGAGGATTTGGGATACCGCCTGCCGGCGGACGTGATTGATACCTTGTTCGCCAAGTTCAAGGATTTGGCGGATAAAAAGAAAAACGTGTACGATGAGGATATCGAGGCTTTGACCGAGGAGAAGATCGCCAACGCGTCCGAGTTGTTTCATCTTTCCTATCTTCATACTTCGGCGGGGAATACGACCGTTCCGACGGCTACCTTGAAGGTGAAAAAGGGCGACCAGGAAATCCAGGAAGCGGCCACGGGCGACGGCCCGGTGGACGCGGTTTTCAACGCCATTGACCGGGCGACGGGATTCAAGGGCAAGCTGGTGAACTATACCTTGAAGGCCCTGACCCAGGGCCGGGACGCCCAGGGCGAAGTCACGGTCATCGTGACCACCCACGGCGACGAGGCCCATGGCCGAGGGGTTTCCACCGATATTATCGAAGCCAGCGCCAAGGCCTATTTGAATGGCGTGAATAAACTGCTTTTAAACCACAAACGCAAAAGCGGCCAAGACGCTTTTAACGCTTATCACGGGGTTTAACTGGGGTTGAGGCGATGATGGGATTGAAGCTGTAAACCGCCAAACGGCGGAAATCCAAAGGCCCCGGTTTAAAGCCGGGGCCTTTTTTGTTTAATTTCCGGGTAGGGGAGCGGATGATCCGGGTTGGACGCTGGTTTAGACCACCCCCGCCCAAGCTTTTCCCACCCTCAAGCCCTGGCGTGGGGGCAATTGTTCGAAATTCGAACAATTGAAATAAAGGAAATTGGCAGATGCCCGGGATTGCCATCTACCCTCTCCTCCTAAGCGACAAGATTAGGGGGCAATTGTTGGAAATTCCAACAATTAAAATAAGGGAAATAATGATATTCGGATGCGAGCCATTGGCTACCCGCTCCGGGCAGGGTGAATTGATCGTAATGTGATCAATTCAAATAAGGGTTTTTGCCTATCCAAGGGCTATGACGCCCATAGGGGGACGGAGCGTTCATCCGATGAACGCTAGGCGGTCTTGAGAGTTGTTAAAAAGTCATTAGAGCGGGGTTTCTGAGGCTTATTCAACTACAGCATGTTTACAATCAACACGCATTAAGTTTACAATAAAAGAAAATAAGTTTACAAACTTGGGCCGGTCATCCATGAAGCGAAGCGACATCCTTAAACGAAGCGGTGAAATCCGAAGCTTTATTTTGGCAGAGATAAGAAAGAATCCAAAAGGCATCACGGCCTTGGTGGTGAAGCAGTTTGGCATTTCACGCCAGGCCGCCACCCGGTATTTAAAGCAAATGGTGGCCGAAGGCCAGCTGGAAGCCAAGGGGACGACGAAGGACCGGGCCTATTCACCAGGAAAAGCAAATAAAAACTCCAAAAACTACGATTTGGCTTCACCTCTCGACGAATCGAGAATTTGGATGGATGATTTCAAACCCTTGTGCGAGGGGATACAACCCAATGTTATGAGCATCTGCGCCTATGGTTTTACCGAAATGGTGAACAATGCCATCGACCATTCGGACGGAAAGACATTGACAGTAACTTTTGTCAGGACGCCCGAAAAAATCGGTATTATCGTCGGGGACGATGGGGTCGGCATCTTCAAGAAAATTAAGGAAGCCTATGATCTTTCGGACGAGCGGCAGGCTATTCTTGAGTTATCCAAAGGTAAATTAACGACCGATCCGAAAAAACATACGGGCGAGGGAATTTTTTTCACCTCCCGATTGTTCGACAACTTCGAAATTCATTCTCATGATGTTCTGCTTTCCCATCAAAGTGTGCAAGAAAACGATAGCTTGGTCGAGGATTGGCTTCCGCTTAATGGAACCGTTGTTCTTATGTGGATTAAATTAAATTCCGAACGCACAACAAAAGAAGTATTCGACGAATTTACTGACCCGAAAAATGACTACGCTTTTGATAAAACCATCGTTCCCGTCAGACTCGCTGAGGAAGAACTGATCTCCCGGTCCCAAGCCAAACGATTGATGTTGCGGGTAGAGAATTTCAAAAGGGTGATACTTGATTTTAAAGGCGTCCAAAGTGTAGGCCCGGCTTTCGCCGACGAAATTTTCAGGGTTTACCGGAATGAACACCCGGAGGTGGAGTTAGTCCCGCTGAATGCTTCGGAAGAAGTCATGAAAATGATTCAACGGGCCAGGGCCGCCCATTAAAAACCACGGAAACGAGGAAGTTCTACGCAGTGGTTTTGATACAATGTAAACTTGAAATTTTGGGCGTCTGTCCAAATCCAGTTAAAACGAATCAGATCGCGTTTCAATTCAAAAAACGGAGTGCTTTTTAACCATGAAATTCCACATCGTTGTTCTTGCTGGGGATGGAATCGGTCCTGAAATCTGTGCGGAGTCCCAAAGGGTGCTCAATCGGATTGGGGAAGTGTTCGGACACCGGTTTGAGTACGAGCCCCAGGATGCGGGCGGAATTGCCATCGACAAATACGACAATCCCTTGCCCGACCATACCTTAAAGGCCTGTCTCACCGCCCAGGCAGTCTTGAAAGCCCCTATGGGCGGTCCCAAATGGGACAAGATTGAGAACAAAAAGAGACCCGAAGCTGGAATCTTGGGACTCCGCAAGGGCTTGGACCTTTACGCCAACCTGAGGCCGGTGAAATTATTCAAAGCCCTCCAAGACGCTTCCACTTTGAAACCGGAAGTGATCGAGGGCGTGGACATGCTGATCGTGCGGGAGCTGATTTCCGGCATTTATTTTGGAGAACCCCGGGGCATTTACGGGGAAGGCAAGGACCGCTACGGGGTCAACACTGAGATTTACCGGACCCCCGAGGTGGAGCGGATTGTTTCCCTGGCTTTCGATTTGGCGAAACTTCGCCGTAAAAAAGTGACCAGCGTGGATAAGTTCAATGTTTTGGAATCTTCCCGCCTCTGGCACGACGTGGCCGAGGAAGTCTCAAAGGGTTATCCGGACGTGGTTTTTGAGCACCAGATCGTGGATAACGCCGCCATGCAATTGATCCTGAAACCGAAATCCTTCGACGTGATGGTCACCACCAATATGTTCGGGGATATCCTTTCGGATGAGGCTTCCATGTTGACCGGGTCTTTGGGCATGCTGCCTTCCGCTTCCTTGGGCGGAAAAGCTGGCTGGGCCGAGGCCGCAAGCCGAGAACCAGGGGTTGCCGGTGCGGATGCCCCAACAGGCATCCGTTTCGGCCTTTATGAGCCTTCCCACGGGTCGGCACCGGATATTGCCGGAACGGGCAAGGCCAATCCTTTGGCCATGATCCTTTCAACCGCCATGATGTTGAAGTACAGCTTTCAACTGCAAAAAGAATCGGACGCTATTGAAAGCGCCGTGGAAAAGGTGTTAAACCAGGGACTACGGACCGCCGATTTGGCTAAACCGGGCGAAAAGACCCTTTCCTGCCGGGAAATGGGAGACGCGGTGGCCGGACAAATCAAGTAAGGTTGGCGATGAAAAAGTTTTTTTTTGAAAAACGCAAACTACTTCGATTTCAACGAGCGGGTAAAACCGCGTTACTTTTCCTATTGGGTTTGATCTTGTTCAGCCTTCATTCGACAGCCTTGGCCCAAGGCCCTTCCAACGATAATGGGCCGGTTTCCAGGATCATCGTAACCCCCACTCCGGCCGCGACCATGACCCCGACCTTTTCCCCGACGATCACGCCGACTCCCACCATCACCCCGACCGCGACCGTGACCCCTACGGGAACGCTCACGCCCGTTCTCACGAATACGCCGACCCCGACCATGACCCCGACGGTTACCCTCACCCGGACCCCGACCATCACCCCGACCCATACCCCGACTGTGACTCCCACCCCGACCTCGACCCCGGGGGTTTTTCTATTCAAAGTCTCCCCCCGTCCGGTGCAGGGGATGCTTCACTTCCAGTGGGGAACCACCATGCAGGTGCAGGAAGTGAATTTGAGTATCTATACCAGCAGTTTCCGGATTGTCCGGCGTTTTACCTTTAACCCCCTCAATCAGGTACAGTTTTTAGCGGTGGGAGCCCACGAGTTTGTTTGGGACGTGCTGGATGAGGAAGGGCGTCCCCTGGTGCCGGGCACTTACCTTTGTTTCGTTGGGGCTAAATTAGGGAAGAAAAACTATGAGGCCAGTGGAGATTTTTCCACGCCCTAATCGACCGCTTTAGTTTTTTGGAAAAATTCAGTTTTTTGAGGGATTCGTGTTTTTGGCGATCAGGAACACCGCAATCTTATAGAGCCCCAGCATTCCTAAAAATTGGCGAAATGAAAACCGGCTGACTTGGTAAAGATCCGCCAGAAAAAACATGATGGGCGGCTCCACCTTCAGGTATTCCACCGTGAAACGTTTGAACAATTCGGCGAAGCTGGCTTTACTGTGGGGCCTCAGGTGGGTGGGATCGTCCCAAAAGTTGGTGCCGATGGGGGTCACCGCGCAGATCCAGTGGGGGGCCTCCGCGAAAAGAACGCCGTCTTTCTTGAGAACCCTTTGAAATTCTTGGATGGCCTCTTCCGGATGGGGCAGGTGCTCCACCAGGTGAAAACAAGCAATGGCGTCAAAGGTCCCCGATTTAAACCGTTTGAGATCGGTGACCGAAGCCTGGACGAATTGAACGTATTCGGGCACCGCTTTTTTATGGGCCGAATCAATATCCACGCCCCAAATCCGCAGGTCTTTCCGGATCGAATATAAAAGCCTGGAATTGTTACCCGAACCGCAGCCGGCATCGAGAATTTTGGCGTTGGGGGGAAGGGCTTGGACGATTTGGGTGAATATTTTTTTGTTCATAACCTTTTTGGGAATGTTGGAATGGACCGGCGAGGGTCTAATGTAATGCTCTCCCCCGGGGTTTGTCAAAGTCGGATCTATCCGGAAGAGTGGGAAATAGGGTGTTTTTCCGAAGCCGCTTAAATCGAAGTTGTTCGTCCCGGCCCCGGCGAACCGTTGAAAGTCCCCTTGAATATGCTATTATTTCCATCCCTTAAAGCGTTGAAATGAAGTTTGAGAAGGAATCGGAAGCCATGAAAAAGAAAAAAGTCGCCGTCATCGGGGCCACAGGCGTGGCGGGCCAGCAGTTTTTGGCCTCCTTGGCCGGTCATCCTTTTTTTGAAGTGACCGCTTTAGCGGCCTCCGAGCGTTCGGCTGGCAAACTCTATCGCCAGGCCATCACCGACCCTTCGGGCGCTTTCCGGTGGTATTGCCAGGAACCCCTCATCGAGGAATTCGCGAAGCTGACCGTCCAAGACGCGGCTCATCTGGACGCTTCGACCGTTGATCTTATTTTTACCGCGGTGGAATCGGACGCGGCCAAGGATTTGGAACCCCGCTATGCCAAAACCACCCCGGTGGTTTCCACCGCCTCCGCTTTCCGCTATGAGAAAGACGTTCCGATATTTATTCCCGGTGTGAATCTCGACCACGACCAGTTGATCCCGGTCCAGCGAAAGAACCGGGGCTGGAAGGGCTTTGTGACGCCCGTCCCCAACTGCACGACGACCGGTTTGGCCATGACCTTAAAGCCCCTTTATGACGCCTTCGGTGTCCAACAGGTCCTCATGACCTCTATGCAGGCCCTTTCGGGGGCGGGCCGGTCTCCCGGCGTCATCGGCATGGATATCATGGACAACGTGGTGCCCTATATCCCCAAAGAAGAGGAAAAGGTGGAGACGGAAACCCAGAAGATCCTGGGCCATTTATCTGACGGGGTCATTGAACCGGCGCTTTTTCCCGTGTCAGCCACCTGCACCCGGGTGCCCGTGATGGAAGCCCATACGGAAGCGGTTTATGTTTCGTTGAAAAAGAAGGCCTCGGTGGAAGAGGTGAAGCAGGCTTTCCGCGATTTCGGCCGGGAGTTCGCCGCCCAAAAGTTCCCCTCCTGTCCTTCCGAGCTGATTCATGTGACTGAGGACCCTTACCGTCCCCAGCCCCGGCTGGACCGGGACCGGGAAGGGGGAATGACGACTTCCGTGGGCCGGGTCCGGGCGGACCACGCTTTGTCGAACGGAATCAAATACGTTTTAGTGTCGCACAACACCAAGATGGGCGCCGCCAAGGGCGGCATGCTGGTGGCGGAGTATCTGGTTCATCAGGGCTATATTTAGTTTTAGAATTTCGAATAAAAATGAAAAAAGGCAGTTTGAACCACCAAGAACACCAAGGTCACCAAGGAAGACGGAAAAATTCATTCGTTTTACAACATTTCTATTTTATTTTGTCTTTCGCTTTTCTTGGTGTACTTGGTGAACTTCGTGGTGAAAATGGGTTTGGTTTTAGGTTCTTAGTCTTACTAAAAAAGGAGCATGGAAATGGAAGAGCGTAAAGGCGTGATCACGTTTAAGGGCGGAGCTTTGACCCTCATTGGGCCCGAAGTGAAGGTGGGCGATACGGCCCCCGGATTCAAGGTGTTGAACAACAGCCTGGGGGAAGTCACCCTGGACCAATATAAAGGAAAGACTTTGATTTTATCCGTAGCCCCTTCGTTGGATACGCCGGTCTGCGCCGAGCAAACCCGCCGTTTCAACAAGGAAATCGCCAATCTGCCGGCGGGCGTGGAAGTGCTGACCATCACCGCGGATCTGCCCTTCGCTCAAGGCCGTTTTTGCGGCGGTGAGGGAGTCAAGATCACCACCCTCTCGGACCACCGGGATATGTCCTTTGGGAACGCCTATGGAACCCATATCAAGGAACTGCGGTTGGAAGCCCGTTCGATCTTCGTGATTGGCAAAGACGGCAAGGTTAAGTATGTTGAATATGTCTCCGAAGTCACGAACCATCCGGACTATGACAAAGCTTTGCAGGCGGCCAAGTCGAACGCTTAATTTAAGATTCAAACCCGTTTTGGAATTCCGGGCGCTCTAGGGAGCGCCCGGAAACCTTCTTAATTAACAGAGGCGGTACGGTTTTTTCATGATCATTTCCGGTCTGCTTTTTTTCTTCACTTTCTTCTTCTACCTGCGCACCCATTGCGCTTCCTTTAATATCAATGACTCCGGCGAAACCATCATGGTTTGCGATCTTCTCACCGTCGGCCATTCGCCCGGCTACCCACTTCACGCGCTTTGGGGCCGGGTTTTCTGCCTCTTGCCCATGGGCCAGCCCATGTTCCGGGTCACCCTTTGTTCCATGTTCACGGGCGCGGCCGCCGTGGTGCTACTTTATTGGACTTTAAAACTCGTCCTGAAAGAACACCTGTTCGAACCGGGAAAAACCGAGGACGCCGATTCATCCGGTATTAAAACCAGCCAGTGGCTTTACGAATGGCCGGCCCTTTTCGGCGCCCTCTGCTTCGCCTTTTCCTACCAGCATTGGTTTCAGGTCGGCGGATGCAAAGGCGGTATTTACGCCCTCAATACCTTCTTTTCGCTCATGATGCTTTTTTTGGTTTTCAAGATGCGGGAAAAGGGCTGGTTCATCCGTTCTTTTCTGCTGATGGGATTTTTCTTCGCCTTAGGCCTGGCCCATCACTGGCCCAGTTCGGGCGTGCTGGCGCCCTGCCTGTTGTGGCTTCTCATCAACAGCCAAAACCGGGTTCCGGTGCCGGAATTTTTTAAGATGCTGGTCAATCCCATTTACATTTTTCTGGGAATGCTGGTTTTCACCATCGCTTTTGTTTTCACCAACTCGGCCGCCCTGTCGCTGGCACTGGCTTCACTCTTCGGGGCCTCCATCGTCGCCATCCGGATTTTCGGAACGACCCACGTCGTCCGTTTTTTCACCTTTAGTTTGATCGGGATCACCCCCTATCTTTATCTGCCCTTAAGAGCGGTTCAAGGCCCCATCGTCAATTGGTGGGACCCTGAGAATCTCAACCGACTTTGGGGCACCATCATCCGCAAAGGATATCAGGATATCGGCCAAAAGCGGGGAATGGAAACCTTCACGCGCAATTTCAAGCGTTTTTGGTTCCACGCCCACGACCAATTCGGGACGATCTTCACCTTCCTCGTTTTGCTTTTGGCCCTTTACGGCCTCTATTGGCTTTGGCGCAAGCAAAGGGCCAACGCTATCGGATTCGTCCTCTTCGCGGTCGCGGTTTTCGTGGGCGTCATCATCTTTCCGAATCCTTTGGAAGGATACCAGTGGACGCTGGATAACTTTTTCACCCCGGTATTTCTCATCATCGCCATTTTGTCGGCGGCGGGTATGGCCGGCATTCTGCGGTACTTTTTCAGGATTTGGCCCGATGTAAGGGCCCGGGGCGCCGTCGGCGGTCTTTGTTTAGGCCTGGCCTTTTTGCCCATGGAACTTAATTACCACGCGGACGACCAAAGCCGCTACGTCAGCGCCTATGACTACGGCGTCAATATGCTCAAGAGCGTCAACCGCAACGCCGTCATTTTCTGCAACGGCGATATCGACATCCTGCCCCTTTGGTACATGCAGTATGTGCTGCATAAGCGCACCGAAGTGGTCAGTTTCACCATGCAACTTATTCCTTACGACTGGTACCGCAATCCTTTGATGACCCGGTCGCCTTTCCTCTATGTGCCGGTGGGCCAGGACATCCGACCCGAGACGGTGGTCCAGGACATGATCAACGCCCACTCCAACGAAAAGTCCTTCTATTACACCAACATCTTCACCGCCTCCTGGATGAGGGACAAGAATCCCTCGGTGCCCGAAGGGTTCATGTGGCGCATGATCAACAGCAAGGACCTGGGCTATCCCTTCACCTCGGACCGCTTGAACCAGCTTTGGTCCACTTACCGGCTTCGGGATATGGACGAGCCGGACCGGGGATACTGGGACGAATACACCGACGTCATGAAGGATTCTTACGGCATCGGTTTTGACTTTACGGGCTACTTCGGGTTGATGAACAAGATGCCCCAATTGTCCCTTTGGGGTTTCCAGAACGCCTTGAAGTTCCGCCAGCCTCAGACCCTGCCCCGTATCTATATGATGCTGGGAGAGACCTATCTGGCCCTGAAAGACGGCCAGAACGCCATTCCCTATTATGAGCAGGTGTTGAAGGTCCAGCCTCAGAACCCCTTCGCCATGGCCCGCATCGGGAACTCCTTTCTGCTGATGAAGGATTACGCCGACGCCGAGCAGGCCTTCCGGGCCTCGCTGGCCGTGAATCCCCAGCAAAAGGAAGCCCTGGAAGGCCTTCAGGAATTGAGCGACGACGAGAAGAAGGCGAACCGGAACCACTCGTGACGTCCCGTAATATCCAGCTGATCGTTGAGTATGACGGGACCGGTTATTCGGGCTGGCAGGAACAACCCGGCAAAGAAACCATCCAGGAAACGCTGGAGCAAAGCCTTTCTCATTTGGCCGGCCACCCGGTGGAACTTCTCGTGGCGGGCCGCACCGACGCCGGCGTGCACGCCTTGGGCCAGACCGCCAATTTCCATACCCAATCGATTCTTCCGGTCCAGCGGCTCCGTAAGGTCATCAACCAGCTCTTGCCTCACGGCATCCGAGTGGTGAGGATGAAAGAAGTCCCCGCGACTTTCCACGCCACTTACCACGCCGCCGCCAAGCTCTACCGCTATATCATCCGCAACCACCAGGACTATACGGTCTTCGACCGGCATTTTTACCACCATTACCGATCGCCTTTGAACGTCGCCGCTATGCAGAAGGCGGCCCATGAATTGGAAGGCACCCACGACTTTTCGGCCTTCCGGGGCATTTTGGGGCGCAAGGCCAATCCCAGCCGCACCCTCTTGAAGGTGCGGGTTTATAAAAAAGGGAAGGATGTCATTTTGGATTACCTGGGCAAATCCTTCCTGCACCAAATGGTGCGCATCCTCAGCGGAACCCTGCTTTACGCGGGGATCGGAAAGATTACCCCGAAGGATATCCGGGACATTTTGAAATCCAAGGACCGCCAGAAGGCGGGGCCAACCCTGCCGCCGACGGGTCTTTTTCTGGTGAAGGTTTTTTATCCCCGGGTCTTTCCGCCGGTGCGCAACCGCTGGGCGAAGGTGGACGAGTGAGGGTTTTCACCTTTCTTTACCAGTTGGGCGCGCTAGGGCTTTTTTTGTCGGCGGGCGTTTTTGGGACGGACCCCATCCGTTCCTCGCTGGCCCAGCATCCGGGGGAAACCGCCGGGGTCGTCATTTTATTCGGCTTTCCCCTGTTGCTGGGGTTCGCCGCCCTCTTCTCTCCGGCGCTTCTGAATAAAAAGGAAGAGGCCGCCCTTTGGCTGTTGAAGGGGGTTTCTTCTTTATCCCTGGTGTGGCTGATGACCTGGTGCCTGGCCTGGCTGACGATTGTTTCCGGCCTGGGTCAAAAGGGCCTGGTTTTTCTTAAATATTCTGCGGGTTTTTACCTTTTGGGGCTGGGCGGAGCCATCGCGGTTTATGTTTCGGCCTGGGCGACCACTTTGGCGGGCATTAAGGCCTCGCGGTTCATGATGGCGGCGAGCTGGGCCGCCAGTTACGCTTCTTTCGTGAATATTTGGATTTATACTCAGATGAACGAGACCCCGGGCTTTTTATGGGCCCCGGCGATCGGCGGGCTACTCACGGCCTTCAGCGCTTTTAGGGTGTTCCGTGAAATCGAATAGGGGTTCTGATGAAATATGTTTTTTTAAAAATAGTATTCTCTGCTGTGATTTTATTTTTCTGTTTAAATTCCTTGAGCGCCCAAACTGTTACGGCTACGCCGATTAATCCGGGAATTCTAGTTCCCACCCCGACTGAGACCTTTCAGGAACAACAAGCTGATTTAATTAATGGTGAACTGGAGAAGGTTCACAATCCAAAAGCGGAAAAGATGATTCGTCGATGGATGAAAAAATGGTCTTATCTGATGGAATGTAAAGAAGTTTCCATCTGGGAGATATCTCCCGGAATCATAAGTGTCGGGATTTTTGGTTATGAAAATACACTAGGCGGGGCCATGGCGAGCTTCGAAGCTTACAAAGATTATACGTTTGACGCGGCAACCGGAACGGTTTTTGAACTATCGGATTTGTTTCAGACCCATACTGATTGGGAAAATGTACTCTGGCATTATGTTTACATAGGTGTGAAATCATGTTCTGGCATTCCAGAGGCGGCCATTCGCGAATTAAAATCTAAAGATTACAAATCTTTTTATCTTGATGGCCAAAATTTGATTCTAGATTTCGACCAGTGCACTTTATTGCCCTGTATTTGCGAAGGGGTTCGAGTGAAGATACCACTTAAAGATATACAATCGATTTTAAAACCAGCCTTTATTCCGAGCGGGAATTAAAGGGAAGGGTTTACAAGGAGAATAATCAAATGACTTACGAATCTTTAAACGAATTTATTCAATTCCTCGAAAAAAAGGGGGAACTGGTCCGCATCAAAGACGAAGTCGATCCGATACTCGAAATCACCGCCATCGCGGACAAGGTTTCCAAATCGACGAACGGGGGCAAGGCCCTGCTTTTTGAAAAGCCCAAGGGAAGCGCCTATCCCCTGCTCATCAACGCTTTCGGGTCTTACCAGCGCATGAGCTGGGCGCTGGGGGTGGAGAATCTTGAGGAACACGCCCAGGCCATTCGGGAGCTTTTGGATTTAAAGCCGCCTAAGGGTTTTGTGGAAAAGCTCAAGTTTCTTCCCAAGCTGGCGGACATCGCCAAGTTCCCTCCGGTGGAAGTTTCCAAGGCCCCCTGCCAGGAAGTGGTGGAAAAGGACCCGGACCTTTTGACCCTGCCGGTGCTTCAATGCTGGCCCCACGACGGTGGGCGGTTCATTACCTTTCCTCTGGTTTATACCAGCGACCCGGAAACGGGTGTGCGCAATATCGGCATGTACCGCATGCAGGTTTTCGACGGCAAAACCACGGGCATGCACTGGCAGGTGCATCACGGCGGGGCGGGGCATTACCGCAAGGCGGAAAAGCTGGGCAAGCGGCTGGAAGTGGCGGTGGCGCTCGGCGGCGACCCGGCCCTCACCTATTCGGCCACGGCCCCCTTGCCCGAGGGCATCGATGAACTGCTTTTTTCCGGGTTTTTACGCAAAAAGCCGGTGGAGCTGGTGAAGTGCAAAACGGTGGATTTAATGGTGCATGCCGACGCCGATTTTGTTTTGGAAGGCTATGTGGAGCCGGGCGAAAGGCGCCGCGAAGGGCCCTTCGGCGACCACACGGGCTATTACAGCCTAGCCGACATGTATCCGGTTTTTCATGTCACCTGCATCACCCGAAGAAAAGACCCGGTCTATATGACGACCATCGTGGGCAAGCCTCCCATGGAAGACGGCTATTTGGGCAAGGCCACCGAAAGGCTCTTTTTGCCCCTCATCCAAAAGGTGCTTCCGGAGGTGGTGGATATGGACCTGCCGGTGGAGGGCATCTTTCACAACCTGGCCATCGTTTCCATCCGCAAGCAGTACCCCATGCAGGCCCGCAAGGTCATGTTCGCGCTCTGGGGTTTGGGCCAGATGATGCTCAATAAAATCCTGGTCATCGTCGATGAGGACACCAACGTGCATGACTATGCCCAGGTGCTTTGGCGGGTGGGCAACTGCATGGACGCCAAGCGGGATGTGCTGATCGTGGACGGGCCCCTGGATGTGCTGGATCACGCCTCGCCCCAATGGGCCTGGGGCGGCAAGATGGGGATTGACGCCACCAAGAAGTGGAAAGAGGAAGGTTTCAACCGCGAATGGCCGGACGAGCTGGTGATGGACCCGAAGGTGGAGGAGAAGGTGGTGCCGCTTCTGAAGAAGTACAGGCTGATTTAATTAGCGACCAAAAACAAGTAAATGTCTGAAAGGTTTTGTTGTTTGCTGATCCAGTAGCAGTATCCTTTCAATCCAACCTTAAAAATGAATAAATACTGTCCCTTTTTCTAAAATCAATTCCGAAAAACCCCTTAATCGTTAAACCTTCGCATTGCACATAAAAGAATAAATTTAACAATTTTTTAATGTATTTATTTTTTTTTTAGATTAATATTGCGCAACTTTTGACATTAACTGAAATTTAATGTTTGTTGAAAAATATCGTGAAGGCTTTTTATGAATAAGAAGTTTTCTTTTTTTGAAAACCTTTTCAAAACCTTTTCACTTCGTTGTTGTGCATCCTTATTATTTTTTTTCATCACCCTCCCTTTAATACAACCCTTCACGCTCTTGGCCGACTCACTTCCGGTTCCGCGCGGCATCGCCGGAGACCTTTGGGCCGACATTATCCTGGGACAAATCAGTTTTGGGAATGAACAATTTAACCAAGCCACCACCCAAACCGGATTTAATTTAGGCGGCACTGTGGTGGATACGAAAAACGGCATCTTGTATGTTTGGGACGCGGACAACAACCGCATTTTAGGTTTATCCATCAATAATCTCTCGACAGATACCGGACAAAATCAGAATTACGGCTCCACTATTCTTTTAGGTCAGCCTGATTATGCCCATACGGGCTGCAACCATGATTCCAATTGGCAGAATTTCCCGACCCCGCCTGGCACTGACGGTTCTTGTTTGTGCGGGCTGATTTATTGGGGGCAAACCCCGGCTGAGTCCGATTCCATCGCCAACATGGCGGTGGACCCGCAGGGAAACCTTTACGTTCCCGATTATTATAATAACCGGGTGCTTCGCTATAACGCCCAGGTAGACGGACCGGTGGCCAGTTTGGAACCGGCCTCTTATGTCTGGGGCCAACCCAATTTGAACAGCTACGCGTCGAACGACAATGGAAGCAATATGATTGGGACGACTTCCAACAATAATCTTTGGTTTGGACAAAATTTCAATTTCGCCAATCCCGGCTATAACGGCAGTCTGCCGGTCTATGGCGCGGGAGTCGCTATTGATCCCTGGGGAAATCTTTGGGTCGCCGATCAAGAAAACAACCGCGTTCTACGATTTCCCAGTCCGAACGGTGTTTGCTGCGATCCTCCCGGCAATACGGCAGATGTGGTGCTGGGCCAAAGTTCTTTCTCTGGAAATTCATCCTCTGTCTTAAATTTGCCGTTCGCGGTGCGGGTGGATGGAGCTGGGAATGTTTACGTCGTTACCTCTCCTTATAGCTCACAAATTTCTATTTATAAGCCCACGGGGAGTCAAAACAGTGTTCCTGTTTATGGTTCGAACATGGTGGTCAACCCTCAACAATCCTTCAGCATTCCTGGGGGTAACCCCCATGGACTGGAATGGGACGCCCCCGCTCCACCCAACGGACAGGGAATTGGCGGGGCACCTTCGCTGAACGGTTCGGGAGGGTTATGGGTCTCCGGCAAACAAGAAGTAGATTTGATGCAGATAGACTTGGATCAGTCCGACAATTTAACCGTTTTGAACAATCCGGTGAAAACCTTATTGACCGATATCCCTGGGGATTTAACTGGGACCCCCTTAGTGAGTCACAACGATCTGACGTTTACTTTCTTATCAGGCCAGCAGATCAGCAATTTGTTTTATTCCAGCCAACCCTACAATTATGAAACCACGCCCGAATCGGTTGGGGTGGATCAAAATGGGGATGTCTTTTGGATAAATCCTCAAGACAATGGCAACGGGGGTGTTTTCCGCTATCCAGCCCCGATTCCGACTCCCCAATCCGGTTTTGTCTATACCCCGGATGTCGCGCTTTTAAAACCCTATCTCTACGGTGATCAGGATGAACCGGGATATAAGGGCATGGATTACGCTATCGGCATCGCGGTGGGTTCGTCCCGGGGGGTTACCCAAGTGGTTGAATCAGATAGTTTGATTCGATATTGGAACATGCCTTCCAACGGGCCCGCGGGGCTTCAAATCGGTCAAAGGGAAGATGGAGACTTAGGCCCCGTTGCGCCTTCGGCGCCTCTGTCAGGACAAGGATTCGGGCGGATCAAAACAGATAATGCGGGCCATCTTTGGGCAATCAATGGACTGCAAATTGTGGTTTATAATCTCCCCCTGGTTCCAGGAGAAAGCGCTTCGGCCACCATCAACGCGCCCATCCCTATCCTGGGCACCAATGATCAAGTCAACTGGAATGTCGAGGTCAATCAAAATTCAGGAGTGCATCTGGAAGGGATTGCGGTCGACACCACGGGGCACCTATGGGTAGCCGATACGGGTAATAACCGTGTTGTTCGGATTTCCAATCCTCTAACGAATAACCCGGTTGTGGATATTATTCTGGGCCAACCGAATGCCACGGATACAGGTTGCAATGGCGTAGCCACGGCCGTTGTCGGATCTTACGGCGCAGGTGAAGGTTGCGGCCAACAGCCGCCCACCCAAGGATCTTTTGCCGCTCCCGGAGGGCTTGCCTTTGATCATCATGGAAACTTATATGTCGCCGATCACTCATTGGAATTTTCCGGAAATAACCGGCTTCTTCGGTTCAACGCCTCCGAGCTTGTAAATAATTCCTCCACGGTTTTGACAAATGTGTTGGCCTCGGCAGTTTACGGCGCCGGTGGTCTTCTCAATTTCAACACGCAAGGGTGCTTTAATTGCGGTTTTGAAACCGGAGTGGACGCCCCTTGGGAGCCGACTTTCAATTCGGACGATACGGTTATGGTGGTGGGGTCCGACGCCCAAGTAACTCCGAATGGTTTTGCTATGGTTTTGGCCTATCCTTTAATAGCGGACGATCCCGTGACTCATTTGAATGACTTCGGCCCCCAGGATTATTCGGAAACCTTCGACTCTAACGATAATTTGTATGTGGCCAACCATAACCGTAGCCGGATATTGGTTTATTTAAAACCTTTCCAAACGCCTTTCCCAATGCCTACCCCCATACCGACGGTGACGCCAACCTCTACCCCCACTCCTACGCCGAACCCCAACCAAATCGAATGCTGCCAAGGCATCGGATCGACCCCTGGTTTCAGCGGTCCCTTTGGAATGGGGATGGATTACTTGAACCATTTGATTTATGTGACGGATTCCAATAACCAGCAGGTGCAAGTCTTGAGTGATACGGGAAGTTATCAAACAAAATTTTCCAATTCGACCAATAACCGGTCGTTGATATATCCAGGGGATGCCTACGTGGATCCACAAGGTTACCCTTATGTGGCCGACTTTGGATCATATCCAGGATCGACCGACGGCCAAGTGGTGAAATACGACCCCTATACCAGTGACAGCACGATGTGCGGGATCAGCTACAACGGGGAAAATCCGACCGCGGTTTGGGCGGACGATAGCTCGGTCTATTTCTCGACCTGGCAAAGGCATATCTATCGGTTTGACGGAAGCGGGTCCTCGTACCCCACTTCGCCATCAGCGGTGTTTGGCGATGGCAACAGCGCCTTACAGCCCTACCGGTCCTTGGTAAAGATCGGTAACGTGTTATATGTGGCCGATAGCGGAACCGGCGAAATCGTCACCTTTGATACGAATAATCCCTCGACAACACCCACCGGCGTGGTGGCGACGGGATTGGCTTATCCAGCCGGGCTGAGGACGGACTTGGCAGGCAACTTCTATGTCACCGAAACTTATAACGGAAACAATAGCCCGGCCTATCTGGATACCTTCAGCCTCGTCGGCGGCAGCTTCGTGATGACCAACCAATGCCCCTTTGTGGATACTTTTGAGTCGGAAGGCATTGTGACCGACCAGGGCGGCGCTTGGGGGGTCGTGGTGAATTCCCTGGGGAATGTGTTTGTCAGCGGCGGTGACGGAGATGCGGTTTCTGAACTGCAGGGATGTAACGCCGAACCCGTGGTGACCCCTACGTCGACGCCCGGGACCTGCTGCCAAGGCATCGGATCGACCCCTGGTTTCAGCGGTCCCTTTGGAATGGGGATGGATTACTTGAACCATTTGATTTATGTGACGGATTCCAATAACCAGCAGGTGCAAGTCTTGAGTGATACGGGAAGTTATCAAACAAAATTTTCCAATTCGACCAATAACCGGTCGTTGATATATCCAGGGGATGCCTACGTGGATCCACAAGGTTACCCTTATGTGGCCGACTTTGGATCATATCCAGGATCGACCGACGGCCAAGTGGTGAAATACGACCCCTATACCAGTGACAGCACGATGTGCGGGATCAGCTACAACGGGGAAAATCCGACCGCGGTTTGGGCGGACGATAGCTCGGTCTATTTCTCGACCTGGCAAAGGCATATCTA
>Ga0206852_1030_pt1 | contig 45628 bp, 38 predicted proteins | sample Alteio_BWOrgCont_14_FD_152849 | JGI IMG/M metagenome (GOLD analysis project Ga0206852, IMG submission 152849) | Enriched cells from forest soil in Barre Woods Harvard Forest LTER site, Petersham, Massachusetts, United States -... | ecosystem: Environmental > Terrestrial > Soil > Temperate forest >... | reverse complement strand
CTTGTTCCCAGCGATTGGATAATTGGGGGTCTTCTTTTTCGCGCGTACCTTTTTACGATGTGGCGACTTCGTATGGCCTTGAGGGGTGGCCGCTGCGGAAGGCGTCGCTGATTGATGAAATTGCTGTTGTGTCTGCATCACCGTTGGATGAACCGCCGGTGGATGCCCCGAGACGGGTGTGTTATAGTGGGCGGCCACTGCCTGATTCGGATAGGCGACTCCCATTCGGTGAGCGGGATTGTGGACCCAGACGGTATTGTTATGAACATTCGTCACGTTCACGACATTGTAATGATTGGTGGTAATGAACGTGTTATTCACAACCACCGTGTTAGTACGCCAGCCCGGTCGCCATCCCCATCCGCCCCAGCCTCCGTACGTGTGCCAGCCGGGATAGTAATAGCCCATGTTGTATCCCGATCCCCATACAAACCACACGCCGCTGGCAGGGGGTGGCGGATAATACCAGGAAGGATAATAATAGCGCCCGGGTCGTCCCCATATCCATAAGGGGTCGTAGACGGGAACATAAATGACTTCCGGACTGGCCGGTTGAATTTCAACCACGACCTGACCTGCTTGAGAGGTGGTGGTCACATTTTGCTGGCTCGTTGACTGAAGTTTGCCTGCCTGTTGAGCTCTCACGCGCATGCGCTGGATAGAATCCATCACACTGGCTTGATTGGCGAGAAAAGCGTTTCCGAGATTGGTGACCCAAGTAATGTCCTGTGTCAGTCGCTTTATAAGATCAGGAAAAATAACTAAAGCTTGAACACTCGGATCCCAGCTTTGTTGAGCCGAGGCATCCTTGAGAGCTTGGCCTTGCAGCGCGGCATGCTGCTGTATCCACTGGTTCGCTTGGACGAGTTCCAAGGGATATGTGCTCGCCACTAAGATTTGACTAATCAAAGGATCGGGATAAAGGGCTATGGGCGCCACCAGAGCTTCAATTTGCTCCGGCGGCATGGCTGCGTCAGTGGCCGACGTCGGCGGCGGAGCGCTGTCCGAAGGATCCGCCATCAAAGACGGGCTTCTTATCGTTGCCCACGCTGTTACACCCAGGAAGATCGCACCCACCCACAATCTCTTCATCTGTAGGTATCGTACGAGAGACAGGCGCCGGCGTCAATGAGCACAGACAATCTTCGTGGCGTGAAGGTCATGAGCGATTTCTTCCACGGCCGCATGCGGATCGCGGCATTCGACCAAGAGCGGCACGACCCGGCATCCCGTTTTTTCGGCGACGGTAATCAAATCGCTGAGGAGCCGATCGGCCATGGTCGGTTCGCGGGATCGCCCCTGAGGAACCGGTTCAGCTCCGGGAATGTTCGCGGCGACGACGATAACGTCTTTTTCATTCATGGGCGGGGTTTGCAATTCCTTTTGCAGTTGACCCAAGTCTTTGGCGTTCGAGATTTGTACTACGACGCGTGTGGGATACTGAAGCTGGAGGGATGCCGGGGTCAGCTCCGTGACTTCCTGACGGTTCACTTCATCAAGCGATTTTGGGAAGCGTCCTTGACATCTTTTTTCGTTGCGTTGGTTCAGGCGCTCTGAGATCGTGAAAAATGTAAATAAGACGAGTGTAAAAAGAGCGCCCGAAATCGTGGCTATTTTCTTTGTCAAAAGATTGATGCATGCCGTGGCGAAGAGAACCGCAAATATCGTCATCAGACCTACAGGAATTTCTATAGGCCCGACTTGAATGTTACCAGGAACTTTAAATCCCCTGTAGCGATGATCTTTAAAGCGGAGGATGACCATGCCCAGCGCTTTAAAGGCGAAACTCCACACCACGCCGAAGGCGTAGGCTTCGCCCAGAACAATCACGTTTCCGCGAGAGAGAATAATGATAAAGATCTGAATGGCCACCACAAGATTAATCATCCGGTAACTGGTCCCGAATTCCGGGTGTGGGCGGCGCAAGATAGCCGGCAAAACGCCGTCTTCGTCCACCCGGTCAAGGACTCCATTGGAGCCCACAATCGACGTATTCACGGCTCCCGATAAAATGGCAAATCCCACGAGAACCACCAAGGCCTGGCAGGCCACGCGCATCGGGAAAGGGCCCGCCAGGTGAAGCGCCAAGCCGCTGATGAGGTCATCGGCGAATTTCGTCATGCGCACGTTATCCGGAATAATCATGACGGCCAAAAAGCTGACCAACGATGTTAAAAGAAGACTATAGAGAAAGATAATAAAGCCTGCACGTTCAAGGTTTTTGAGCTTCGGCGCTTCAATGTCACGATACACTTGGGCTAACGATTCTTCGCCGCTCATGGCCAGCACGGAATGACCAAAGGCGATTAAGAGACCCAGAGCTCCGAGCGGTGCAATCCTTCGTGATAGACCGGAAAGAAATCCCAAGGAATCCGGCTGAAAAACCGGCGCCACGGGAGGCAGATGCCAAAGACCCTGATGCACGGCCGTATAGATGGCCCAAGGAATCACAATAATCGCCATGACGGTCGTGGCGATCATAATTTTCATGGCCTTATCACTGGACACCGTGACACCCCTAATATTCTGTCGCCAGAAGTAAAGGGTGATGAGGATGGCGATCACCACAGACAGAATATCAGGCGGAAGTTTGAAAGGTATTTGGAGATGAATGAGCAGCGTGTTCAGGAGTCCGACGAGGTATTGGCCGGCGGACACGCCGCTAATCGGACCCGTAAGCGCGTAATCGAACATGAGGGCCGAGACGGATATTTTGGCCATCGTGCTTCCCATCGCCTGCTTAACGACACGATAAACACCGCCCCGCACGAACATCGAGCAGGATTCGATATAGAGCGCGCGCACCGCGTACGAGAAAACCATGACCGCCAGAATGTACCAGGGGGCGGCTTTTCCAATCACCTTCTCCACAATGCCGCCGATGTAATAGGCCGTGGAGGCCAGATCGCATAGAACCACGGCGGCGGCGCGCCAGAATGAAATAAAAGTAAGCAGGGCTGTGCTCGTGATGAAAACCCGCCGAATATTATTATTTGGCATTAAAGAAAGTTGAATATGTTTTGGATGGAGACTTCGTTACGTTGCGGGATATACTGCTCTTCTCCCGGCATCTTGAAAAGCGCATGAACCATCAGATTGACAAAGGGGGCTCCGGATCCGTTCAGCTTCGGTCCGTCATTGTGGAAATTATATTGCCGGCCCGTCATGTAACCGGCCATGAAGTTGATCTCGATCAGGGGCCGGATGTTCCAGGAAAACCCAGGTCCCACGCGAACTTCCTGATAGTCCACGAGAGCATTGTTAAGCCCCGGCGCGCCTTTGGAGTCGCCGAAATGCGGCCCGACTCTGTAGCTGTCACCCCGCACGTCGGCGCCGAAGGTCATCGTTAAATCCGGCCGCGCTTTATATTCAATATCTGGTTGCGGCAGATAAAATTTCAGTTTCCAGCGGTCATTCATCTGCCAGCGAAATCCGCCGGCGCCCAAAACCCGGCTGCTGCGCCAGGTGTTGAGGCTGCCGCCCACCACCCATTGGAAACGTTTGCTGACGACGCGGGTATAACCGATGTCGAGCGGCGTATTGAAGGCGTCCCAGCCGGCGCCGCGCCAGTCTGTATAAAATCCGGGCCTTCCCTCGAGATGAAGGAGATCTTTTTCGGACCAGCGGAAATCAATTCCCACATCAGCCGTCAACGAATCTAAACGGTCAGGGATTAAGGCCGAGTTCGGGACCCCAAAGCCCATGTGCTGATATTCCACGCCGGTTTGGACTAAAAAGGCCAAGAGCGTATGACGCATCACGACATGCCGAACGTCGAAATAGCTTTCATCGACATTGAGGTTTTCGCCATGACCCTCATTGGTGCTGGCCCGCCCCACGTAATCGTATTCGATGTTGGTTTCATACCCCCCCTGGGTTCCGGTCCACATTTTTTGTTGAAAGGAAGGGGATTGCTTTTCCGCTTCCTTATTGAAGTTCTGCTCCTCTTTTGTCAGGGCGGGTTTCTGGACAGGAGTTACGTCTTTCTGCTCTTTTTCATCGGCGGGAGAATTTGTTTGTATCTCATTTTGGAGATCTTGAGCATCAGGCGCAGAAAGCGCCCAAAGAGATGCAGGCCCCACGAGGAGCAAAGCTCCTGTCAGAATCGGCGTAATACGATACACTTTATTTCAAGCACATGGATAATCACCCTTAAGATTCTCCTCGGCGTTCGAAGGTTACAGAACGTTGTTACCTGATGAAGCTTTCACACCTCAGATAGTAGCACAGCGGGTCGTCTTTCAAGAGGCCGGCGAAACCGCTGAAATTGATACCATATAATATGATCGCAACGAAAACCTCCCCGTTCTTATGAGTGCTTTGGTCCATGTGGATATGGCCTATCTGCGCGACGTGTCCAATGATGATCCTCGTGAAATGCAGAAGCTCAGCCAGCTCTATGTCCGCACGATGAACGCTCAATTAAAAAAGTTGGAGCGCGCGATTGCCGATCACCAATGCAAGAACGTGGAACAAATCGCTCATGGCGCGGCGGGATCGAGTGCCGTGATCGGAATGAAAGCGGTGGTTCCGTCCTTAAAGGAAATGGAAAATCTCGGCGCGACCGGTGACCTTCGCCGGGGCGCGGATGTTCTGTCGGATATCCGGCATGCCTTTTCAGACATTTGCCATTTTCTGGATGCCCATGAACTGCTAAAAAAACCTTCCGGGCGTCTGGACGCCATCCCCGAACGGGAGTAAGCGTCGTGACCGACCGCCCAGGCACGGACGCAGAAGGTCTTGCCATGCGGGTCAATGCCCTCAGGACCGCGCAAGATACGCTGCACCAAAACACCGCCGAAGCTATTTCCACGATCCGGCGCATCAGCCGTTCCATTACCTTCTCCGAAGATTCCTTGCATTATCCGGAAATTGTCTCTTTGGCCAGTACCTTGAATGAAACCCGCGATGAACATATGGCGCCTACGCTGGCGAAGATTCTTCCGCGGCTGGATGCTTTGGCCTCGAATCCCCCGAGCCGGCCCTATCGCGTGCTTCTCGTGGACGACGATCCCATGACCATCCAGGTCCTTCAGCCACGATTGGATGCGCTTCACCAGCAGGTCATCACGGCGGGCACGCTGGCCGAAGCCGAAAAATTGCTGGCGCAAGGAGATATTGCGCTGATTCTCTTGGACCTTCACCTGCCGGACGGCGACGGCCGGGATTTTCTCGTGAAGATGCGGGAACGCCCGATGAGTTCCATCACTCCGATATTTGTTATTTCTTCCAAGGAAGGCAGCGAGGTTCAAACGGAATGTTTTGCTCTTGGCGCCGATGCGTTTTTTCACAAGCCGTTTAATCCCGTGACCATTGCGACTGCCGTGTCCGCCCGGCTGCACCGATCCGCGGATATGGCGAACTACTCATTCACCGACTCTTTGACCGCTCTTCCCAACCGCGCGGCCTTCAGCAATGCGTTCAGGCGCGCCGCGCTGCTCGCTTCACGTTCCTCTGAACCGTTGAGCGTCGCCATGCTGGACGTGGATCGTTTCAAGGCGGTCAACGATATGTACGGCCATCCCATGGGGGATCACGTCTTGCGAAGACTGGCCACGGTTGTCGGAAAATCTCTTCGCGCTTCCGATTTGCTGGCCCGATGGGGCGGCGAGGAGTTCGCCATTTTTTTCCCCAATACCGATCTTCCCGAAGCCTGCCTGGCGCTGAACAAGGCCTTAAAGGCATTCCGTCGGGAATCTTTCAAAACGGCCGGCGGCCGGCCCTTTCGAGTCACGTTTTCCGCCGGCGTGGTACGGGCCAAGCCCGGGATGAGCGTCGAGCGCGCGATGGGAAATGCGGATCGTTGCCTGTATCGGGCGAAGGCGTCCGGGCGGGACCATATTTCAACGGAAATGGACCGCGTGTCGCTGAAGAAAAATATTTTGCTCGTGGAAGATGATGATCTAACGGCCAAAGTGATTAAACGGCACCTCCTGCAGGAAGGCTACAAAGTGGTACGCGCCAAGAGTGCGGACGAGGCTTTGGCCGCCTCGCTCGCGTCGATCTCGTTAATCACGCTCGATGTGAAGATTCCGGGGGTGGATGGTTTCGAATTGCTCCGGCGATTCCGCCAGATGCCCGCCTTACAGCATGTGCCGATCGTCATGCTGACGTCCGTCAGTAAGCAGGAAGACGTGATTCACGGGTTCCGTCTGGGCGCCGATGATTACATCGTCAAACCTTTTTCCCCGCACGAATTCCTCGCCCGCATCCACCGATTTTTGGACAGGCATTAGTAATTCACAACCAGCGCCACGGTGGTCGTGGTGTCGTCTTTTCCAAATCCAGGCGGCGGTTCAGCCGTGCGTTTCCAGGTGTAAGCGGCTTTGAGAGACAGGTGGGTCGTCAGCGAAGCGATAAGGGCCGTTTCGGTGTTGAGGCGATAGTCCTTGGGGTTGCCAAAATCGTGAAGATACTCCGCATCCTGACTGAAATTAGCTGTCGCGCTCAAGACATGTGTGTATTTGGCGTACACGCGACCGGTGACAAAATTATGATGCGGCGCGTCTGTTCTCTCCTCGTCGGTATACCCCGCTCCCAATTCACTGGTCAGCTTATCTTTCGGTAAATCCATCAGAAGGCGTCCCACGCCGCCGGAACCATCCTCGCGATCCCGGATGCCGGCGAACCGGTTTTTATCCCACCCCACATGCTCGAACACATAATTGTTATCGATCAAGGTCCACGTCACTTTCTCCTCCGCGTTGTATTGCTCGGCCGTCACCTGATTTCCGCTGCTTGAGCCCAGAGCTCCTCCGATGAGATCCAACGCGGCGCGGCCGTGCACATAGTTGAACGTGTTTTTGGCCGCTGTGGTTGTTCCGCGACTGTTGCCGTTGGTGCTGACAATGGAAAATTCGCCGGCATCTTTCCACGCTTTTATCGTCGTGGTAGACGCAGCCGGAGATGTTTGATCGGCGGCGGCTGAGGACGTTTTGAGAAAGAAAAATCCTGCCGATAAAATCAGGAGAGAGCGTTTCTTCATGGCGTTCTGTTAGACACTTTTTGCAGTGGTCGGTAACAATTTTTCCGCCGGCGAAAGTTGTAACCGGTTGAAACGTTTTGACGTCTAATACAGATAGATGAAAACGCAACCTGGAGAACCGTATCCACTGGGAGCCACGTGGAACGGGATCGGTGTCAATTTCGCCATTTTCTCCGAACACGCCGAAAAAGTAGAGCTCTGCCTATTTGATTCCGCTTCATCCAAAAAGGAGTCCCAACGCATCCCTCTTTTGGAGCGCACGGATATGGCGTGGCACGTCTTTGTCCCGGACATCCTGCCCGGACAACTCTACGGCTACCGTGTGCATGGCCCCTATAAACCTCAAGAAGGTCACCGCTTTAATCCGCATAAAGTGATGCTGGATCCTTATGCCAAAGCCATCGGCCGTAATATTCAATGGGCTCCGGAAATGTTCGGCTATAAAATCGGCGATCCCAAACAAGACCTCAGTTTCGATGAACGCGACAATGCGGAGTTCGCTCCCTTAGCGGTCGTCGTCGATCCCGCCTTTACGTGGGGAGTGGACCGGTCGCCTAAAATTCCTTGGAACAAATCGATCATTTATGAAATGCACCCCAAAGGGTTCACTCAATTGCATCTGGATGTTCCCGAACCCCTGCGCGGCACCTATGCCGGACTGTCGACCCAACCCGTTATCCGCTATTTGAAGGAATTGGGAATCACCGCGGTTGAGCTGATGCCGGTCTATCAGCATTCCAATGATCAGCACCTCGTTGAAAAAGGTCTGTCCAACTATTGGGGATACAACACGTACGCCTTCTTCGCGCCGGAAATCGGCTATGACGGCCGCGGAGGCGGCCCGGAAAACGTGGTCCGGGATTTTAAGCGCATGGTACGCACGCTGCATGCGGAGGATATCGAAGTAATCTTGGACGTCGTCTACAACCATACCGCCGAAGGCAACCACCTCGGTCCCACGATTTCGCTCAAGGGGATCGACAACCAAGCCTATTACCGTGTCATGGCGGATAATCCGCGCTATTACATGGACTACACCGGCTGCGGCAACACTTTAAACATGCGTCATCCGCGTGTCCTCCAGTTTATTATGGACAGCTTGCGTTATTGGGTGACCGAAATGCACGTAGATGGTTTTCGTTTTGATTTGGCCAGCGCTTTGGCGCGCGAGCTGCACGAAGTGGATAAACTCGGCGCCTTCTTCGACATCATCCATCAGGACCCGGTCCTTTCCCAGGTCAAATTGATCGCCGAACCCTGGGATTTAGGCGAAGGCGGTTACCAAGTGGGCAATTTTCCCATCGGCTGGACGGAGTGGAACGGCAAATACCGCGATACCGTGCGGCGCTTCTGGAAAGGGGATGGAGGCGTGACGTCGGAGTTGGCGACGCGGCTGGCGGGCTCGAGCGACCTCTATGAGCGAAACGGCCGGCGGCCGTACGCCAGCATCAACTTCGTGACCTGTCATGATGGCTTCACGCTCCAGGATCTCGTCAGCTACAACAGCAAGCACAACGAGGCCAACGGCGAAAACAACCAGGACGGTTCCGATAACAATATCAGCTGGAACGGCGGCGCGGAAGGTCCGACGGATGATCCGGTCATCAAAACGCTGCGCGAACGCCAAAAGCGGAACTTTATAGCCACGCTGCTTCTTTCGCAGGGAGTGCCGATGATTCGGGGCGGCGATGAACTCAGTCAAACGCAGGACGGCAATAACAACGCCTATTGCCAGGACAATCCCATCAGTTGGATCCACTGGGATCTGAATTCCGAGCAAAAGAAATTCTTGGAGTTCGTCAAACAAATTATTCAGATTCGGCATCAACAGCCTGTTCTTCAACGTCACACTTTCTTCCAGGGACGTTCGCTTCGCGGAAAGGACGTCAAGGACATCACCTTCTTGGACCCCTCGGGAAATGAGATGACCGATCAATCCTGGGCCGCGGACTTTGTGCGCTGCCTCGGAATCCGTCTTGCCGGCGATATGATTGAAGAACAGGATGAGAAGGGAAACCGGATCGTCGGGGACACGCTGCTCATTTTACTGAACGGCCATTTTGAAGCCATTCAGTTTACACTTCCGGCTCTGCCTCCCTACCAGTCCTGGCAATTGCTTCTGGATACGTCGGAGGTTGCGATGCGGCCTCATCCGATTCGCCGGGGAGTTCGTTTTGAGCTGAAAGGCAGGTCGACCGCTCTTTTTCGCGCGAGACGAGATTCGGAGCGGAGGGGAAGTTCAAGATCCAATGGCTGAATCTCCCGCGATCGTTCGGACTCTTCCTACTTCTCTCGGCGCTCGGCCGTGCAAAGAAGGTATCTGTTTCAGCGTATGGGCGCCCACGGCCCGTTCCATCGATGTTCTTTTGGAAGGTTCTCCCCCTTTTTTCTATCCGCTTGAAAAAGCAACCGACGGAACTTTTCACGGCCTTGTTCCCCAAGCGCGCGTAGGGTCACTCTACCGCTATCGGATCGACGGCCAAGACGCCTATCCGGATCCCGCTTCACGATATCAGCCTCAAGGCGTGCATGGCCCTTCTCAGGTGGTGGATCCGAAGTCATTTGTTTGGACGGACAAAGAATGGCGCGGCATCCCCTCTTTGCGGGAAAGCATTTTGTATGAACTGCACGTCGGAACCTTTACGCCGGAGGGTACTTTTGCGGCGCTCATTAAGCGGCTGCCTTATTTGGCCGACTTGGGCGTGACCACTTTGGAGTTAATGCCGGTGGCCGATTTCCCCGGTCGTTTCAATTGGGGCTATGACGGTGTCTGTTTGTTCGCACCGGCGCATACGTATGGCACACCGGATGACCTGCGGCGTCTCGTAAATGCGGCGCATCGGGCGGGTCTGGCGGTTATGTTAGATGTCGTCTATAACCATCTCGGTCCCGACGGCAACTATTTAAGCCGTTACAGTCCTTTCTATTTCACGTCGCGCCACCAAACGCCGTGGGGAGCCGCCGTGAATCTGGACGGCGAGTATTCTGCCGAGGTGCGGAATTATTTTATTGAAAATGCTTTGCATTGGATTCAGGAGTACCATTTCGACGGTCTCCGCTTGGACGCGACGCATGCGCTGCAGGATGCCAGCCCGCGTCATTTCCTCGCAGAATTGACGGACCGGGTTCATTCGACCGTCACCGATCGACCGGTGCTTTTGATCGCCGAAGATTGTCGGAATTTGGCGCACATGATTAAACCGGAAAAGGAAGGCGGCTGGGGCCTCGACGGCGTGTGGTCGGATGATTTTCACCATCAGGTGCGCCGGTCGTTGGCGGGGGATCATGAGAGTTATTATCGCGACTTTTCAGGATCTCTTCAGGATCTCGTCACCACCATTCAAAAAGGGTGGTATTTCTGCGGACAAGTCTCCGAGCATTTTGGCGGACCGCGCGGCACCAATCCCGGGGAGATTCCTTTGTCGCGGTTCGTCTTTTTTATTCAAAATCACGATCAAGTCGGGAACAGGGCTTTCGGCGAACGTCTGCATCATCACATCGACGCCGCCTCTTACCGCGCCGCGGCGGCTCTTCTGCTGAGCGTTCCTGAAACCCCGCTCCTCTTTATGGGTCAGGAGTGGGCGGCGAGCACGCCCTTCCAGTACTTTACCGATCATGCAGGAGATTTGGGATTTCTGGTCACAAAAGGCCGTCGGGAAGAATTCAAGGAATTTTCGGTTTATTCGGATCCCGCCGTTCGCCAGCGTATTCCTGATCCGCAGAATCCTTCCACTTTCGAACGCAGTCATTTAAATTGGTCCGATTTGGATTCAACCGTGCATTCCTCTATGCATCAACTTTTTCATGCGCTCACGGCCTGGAGACGTAAAGAGCTGTCGCCGCTTCTGATGGAGAGAAAAGATTTTAAAATTGAAGTATTAGGCCGTGGCGCGCTGGCGCTGGAGTACCGGCAAGAGGGAGCTGCGTGTTATCGTATTTTTATTCAGTGGCAGGGCGCGGAAAGGCATGATATTCCTCGGCGCGAATCGGAATCCTTGGAGTTAATGTTAATGACTGAGAGCACTCTTTTTTGTCCTGATCCTAAACGTATTTCATTAAGTCTTAAAGGAGGCCGGATCCTCATTGACTTCCAACGCCCGGGTGCCGTGATCCTCAAAGCGAGAGCGTCATGAGCGTTCGCCGCACCCCCGGAAGTACCTACCGGCTGCAGCTTCATCATCACTTCGGATTCACCGATGCCGTTTCTGTTCTCTCCTATCTGGATAAGCTGGGAGTCACGGATTGTTACACGTCTCCGCTCCTGAAAGCGCTTCCGGACAGCATGCATGGGTATGACATCACCGATCACCATGTGCTGAATCCCGACTTGGGTTCGCCGTCTGATTATCAACGCTTCGCCGAGACTCTGCAAAAACGAAGCATGGGACATCTTTTAGATTTTGTTCCCAATCATATGGGCATTGATCCCGCGAATAACCCGTGGTGGCGCGATGTTCTGGAAAACGGGACGTCTTCCCCTTTTGCACGTTACTTTGATATTGATTGGTCTCCGGTTAAACCCGAGTTGAAAAATAAAGTGCTTCTCCCCATCTTGAGCGATCAATATGGGGTGGTGCTTGAACAAGGAAAACTTCAGCTGGTCTTCGAGAATGGGCGTTTGATCCTAAGTTATGAAGAACATCGGCTTCCTCTAAATCCGCGGCATGTGCCCGACGTCTTGAAATTCCAGATAGACGCTCTTCAACAACAAATGAATGGAAGCGCGGAATTGAGAGAATTCCAAAGCATCCTCACCGAACTGTCGAACCTGCCCGATATGACGCAACAGGATCCGGCGCACATCGAAGAAAGGCAGCGTGAAAAAGAAGTGGCGCGTGAGCGGTTGGAAAAACTCGTCCATTCGTCCCCTTCCATTCAGAGTCATATCATGAATGCTCTGAAGGCGTTCAATGGTCAGGTCGGCCAGCCGGAAAGTTTTGATCCGCTCCATCGTCTTCTGGAAGCTCAAGCCTACCGGTTGGCCTATTGGAAAACCGCTTCCCATGAAATCAATTATCGCCGCTTTTTTGATATTAACCAACTGGCCGGCCTGCGCATGGAACGTCCGGACGTTTTTGAAGCCACGCATGAACTGCTGCTGTCCCTAATAAAGGAAGGAAAAGTAACAGGTCTCCGTCTCGACCATCCCGACGGGCTGTATGATCCCGCCGCTTATTTCCAAACCCTTCAAGCGAAGGCCGGGCCATTGTATGTCGTGGCGGAAAAGATTCTTTCGGCCGGTGAATCCTTACGTAAATCATGGAGCATTGATGGAACGAGCGGGTACGATTTTCTAAATCTTGTCAATCGTCTTTGGATCGACCCCGATCACGGCCAGAAATTGAAGGTGATTTACGAACGTTTTACGGGAAAACCGGCCGATAGCCAGGAAGAGATATACCGAAGCAAGAAGTTGATCATGTCGACCTCTATGGCCAGCGAATTGAATGTCCTGGCGCATCTTTTGAACCAGATTTCGGAGAGCAACCGTCGTTGGCGGGATTTCACCTTGGATAGCTTAAGAGACGCCCTGCGCGAAGTCGTCGCCTGCTTCCCGGTTTATCGAACCTATATTAGTGCCGCCATTCCTTCTCCTTCCGATGAATTGACGATCACCAAAGCGGTAGCGCGAGCCAGGACTCTCAATCCCGCGATTGAAGCGTCCATCTTTGATTTTGTGCGCATGATGCTGATTCCGCAGCGCACCGAAGGATTAGCGGAGGAAGAGTATGCTCGGCGGCTGGAGTTTGCCATGAAATTCCAGCAATACACGGCACCCGTCCAGGCCAAAGGCGTGGAGGACACGGCGTTCTATCGCTACAACGTCTTGCTTTCGATGAACGAAGTGGGAGGAGATTTGCAGCAATTCGGTATTTCCGTTTCCGATTTTCATCAGGCCAATCTGGAGCGCCAGAGGGATTGGCCCGGTTCCCTGCTGGCGACAGCCACTCATGACACGAAGCGGGGAGAGGATTCGCGGGCACGACTGGATGTCCTCTCGGAGCTTCCTCAAGAATGGGAGCATGCTGTTTCTGAATGGGCCACGGTGAATCGTCCGCATAAAACGCTCGTGGGAGACCGGTCTTGCCCGGACGCTCACGATGAATATCTTTTGTATCAAGCTCTTTTAGGGGCATGGATTCCGAATCTCTCGTCTGCGGAAGCCGCTCAGCTGCCCGCGCGGCTCCGGGATTACATCATCAAGGCCCTTCGTGAGGCCAAACGCTATACCAGTTGGATTCGTCCCAACGAGGAGTATGAAAAGGCCATGCTGGAATTTCTGGATCATCTTCTCGCGAACAAAAGACCCGGGGGGTTTCTCTCGCTTTTCGAACCTTTTGCCAAACGGATTTCCCGCGATGGAATGGTGAATTCCTTAGCCCAGCTTGTTTTAAAGATGTCTTCGCCGGGAGTTCCGGATATGTATCAGGGGACGGAACTATGGGATTGGAGCCTGGTGGATCCGGATAATCGTCGGCCCGTCGACTTCCAAGTTCGAGAGCGTCTGTTGGCCGAATTGGAATCCTTATGCGGCGCGGTGCCTGAGTCCGAAGGCGCCGCCCGCTGCGGCGCCTTACGCCAGCTGGTCTTGAAATGGGAGGACGGCCGGATCAAAATGCTGATCACGACATTAGCTCTGCGGTACCGGAAATCTCATCCGGAATTATTTTCGCAAGGGTCTTACATTCCGCTCCATGTCGTGGGCGATAAGGCCGATCATGTCGTTGCTTTCGCCCGGGAGCAGGGTTCCGAAAGACTCCTGGTGATGGTGCCCCGCTTGGTGGCTCATTTCACGTTAAAAACCCGTCTTTGGGGGGCCACGCGTGTCCAAATCCCTGAGGCGTGGGGAGCCGTCGCATTAAAGAATATTTTCACCGCTGAACAACTAAAAACAACAGGCGGCAAGGGGGCTTTGGAGATTTCTCTGTCCGACGTCTTTGCGACATTGCCGGTCGCGTGGTTGACCGCCCTTTGAAGGGCTCGCTGTAACCTAACGCCGTGATGACGCGTCTTATGGGATAGGGATAAAATTAATGCAACGGAAAAGGAGAAAACATACCATGCCGACCACCGAAACAGTAGAAAACCATTTCAGTGACCCATTGAAGCAGTTTGAGAAATCGACCGCTCAACTTAAAAATAAAGCTGAAGATGCCTGGGATGATGTCATCGATCTGGTCAGGAAGCACCCCGGTAAAGCATTGGGAATTACGCTGGGCACGGGAGTGGCCCTCGGTTCTTTGCTCGCGCTTTCCAAAAAGAGACGCTTTTCTGCCTCTGATCAAATCAAAGGATTGGCCGGAAGCGGCGTGGATGCCTGGGACCGTGTAAAGAGCGGTTTTGATGAGGCCATCTGCACGCTGAAGGATGCATTGGGAGAGGCGGCGGAAAAATTCAAATAAGTGAACCGGCTTTTATAGTTATAGCTTGAAGTGCATTCGTCGCGCTTTGTCCGATACCCAGCGGCGAATGCCTTCAAGCGCCGCGTTTTCTATCAAAGGAAATAGTCCTAAGCTCATAGCTAAGGAAAGCGCGGTGCGCCACCAGGAGGGCTTTTCCCCGTTGGATCCGGGCAAAAGCTCGGCACGTTTAGCGTCCATGCGCTCGCGCTGCTTATGGCGTTCTAAGATAAAAGTTGATGTATCCATCGGAGGCTCTTTCCCGCTTCTTCCCGCGTGCCCTGAAAAGGTTCCCCTACGCGAGGATCCCGTTTTCCATAACGGTGGTAAATAAAAACCCCTGCGCACCCGTAAAAGACTGAAAAAAACAAACAAAGGACATAGAGCGGGATTCCGATTCTCAACAGTCCGATAATCAGGGCGATCTGTAAAAAGGTAAATCCCAAGAATGCGCATAAGACCGCCGCGCCGCAAAAAGCCGCTTCCCGGCGAGCCTGGTCGCTTTCAAAACGATATTCCAGATGCGCCAGCTCCACGTGATCTTCCAATAAACTCAGCACGCGTTCGAGCGTCCCGCTTACAAGAGTATTTTCCATCCTAAAATCCTCCTGATTCAGGAACGACGTGACTTTTTCTCGTTTTCTTTATCGCGTTGATGCTGCGGATCATTATTCACGTTCAAGCCGTTGTGCTTTGGAACATGGGCGGACTCGGGAAAATAACCTCTCGAGTCGGCAAAACCTTCGCCGATTGTCACATCGGGTGGCGTCTTCTTTGAAGATTGATTCGATTTTTTGTTCATGGCCTTGATCCCCCTTCTTTTGATTCTGCTTTCAGACGATTAGGACCTCGCCAGGCATGCGAGGTTACAAATGTTTCGCGTACGATCCATAGGTGTCCGCATAGGCTTTGGTGAATTCAGCGCCGAAATAAAACACGAGGGCAGAATAATAGACCCATGTTAAAACGGCTATAAAGGCGCTCGCGGTTCCATACAGCGCCACAGGAGCGACATGGGCGATATAAAATCCCATCACCAGTTTCCCGAACGTAAATAAAACAGCTGTGACGGCGGCTCCCACCCAAATATCATTCCAGGGAATAAACACCTCCGGGAGCGTTTTAAAAATCATCGCGAAAAGAGCGGTGATCACGCCACAGGACAGGCCAAAGTCCGCCACATGCCAGAGGACCGTTTGGGCTGCGAAGCGGCGGCCAAGGAAAGTCCCCACCGCAGACAAGGCGGCGCTGATCACCAACGAAACAAGGAGCAGAAAGACGATTCCAGCCATGAGCGCCACAGATGTTAAACGCTGTTTAATCAGGAAGACGAGACTACCGGCGGGTTTGACTTTCCAAACGAGGTTGAGGCCTTCCTGCAGTTCCACGAAGGCGCCCGTGGCGCTGGCGAGCAGCGTGACCACGCCGACCACCGTCGCGAAAAGACTGGAAAAGGAAAGAGCCAGGGCTTCCATCATGGCTTGTACCGTTGCGGCGCTTTGTCGACCGATCAATTGTTGGATTTGATTGAGCATTTGATCGAACGCCATTTTTTGACCAAAGATCAGTCCGGCAATGGCAATAACCACGATGAGAATCGGCGCCAGAGAAAACACCGTATAGAAAGCCAGTGCGGCGCTCATGCGCGGCACTTGATCTTTCAATCCTTGTAAAACCACTCGTTTTATGAAAACCCGAAAATTCCGCAAGCCAGTGTTAGGAGCCGCTCACGACGATTTCATTCGTAACGTTCTCTTCACCGACGATGGCGGCCGCCTTTTCGCCGCAGTCCGTCTTTTGAGCCTCCGTATAAACCTTTCCCTGCAACGTTACTTTCCCGTTTTTGGATTGGACCTTCACAATATGGGCGCAATAAGGAAGCGTGGCATCGTCCACGATCGCCGAATGAATCTGATGGTTGAGTCGCACATCCGAGTGAGGAGCAGATTGTGTTTGCGTCTCCTCCGCGCTGAAAAGGGGAGATGACAGTCTCATCAAGAGAAAAACCAAAAGGAATCGGATGAGGTGTCTCATGAAAGGCTGTCTGTTCATACTTAATAAGAACCCTTACACAGAAAAGGGGTTACACGTTTCCATTTTGTTTCCCTTTCGTTAACAAACCGTTTCCTTGTGAACCCTTGCCGCTCCTCGTACACAGAAGGATGAGCGAACCGCTCCAAAAACGGGTCCTCGTCGTGGATGATGAGGAACCAGTCCGCATGATCTGTTCGCGCATGCTCACGCCGCTGGGTTACAAGGTCGACATGGTGGAAAATGGCGATTTGGCGCTCACCTTTCTTGAACGACAGTCCGTTGATCTCGTCATCACGGACTATCGCATGCCAGGTGAGTTAAACGGCCTGATGCTGGGTCATGCCATCAAGCAGCTTTTCCCTCGCACTCAGATCATTCTGATGACGGCCTTCCCCGCCGTGGATACCGCTGTGGAAACGCTGCGCATGGGCGGCCTGGATTACCTGATTAAACCCTTTGATCAAATGGAGCTGATCCATCGTGTGCAAGCTTGTTTCGCTCAGTCGTCTTCCCCTTGATCCGATGCGGAGCTTCGGCATTCTTCCCTGCCTGGGAATTTCTATTTTGAGCATGGCCTGGGTTCCGTTAGCTTCTCAGGATTTGCCCGCCCCTTCGCCGCGCCGGAATGCGCCGAGTGCCCCTGTACGCGATAGCGAAAGCATTCTTCAAACTCTTCAGCAGCAAGCGCTTCCGGATCTCATCGGCTCCCTTACAGAAAAAAAGCCGCATACGCGGTTGCGCGTGACACGCATCGTCGGAGATGTTCACGATCATGAGGCCTGCGAGTATTTGGTCAAGGCCTATGAGCAAACGAGCGCCGAAGGGGTCCGCTGCAAAATTCTGGAATCCATCGGCAAATTTCATGATCGCGCGCAGCGGCAATGGCTGAGCGAGCGTCTGGGAGATCCGCATATCAGTATTCAATGCTTTGCGGTCTGGGCGCTGGGAGAGCTTAGGGATCCCCAAGCCGATGATATTCTTCGACAAAAGCTATGGAGTTCGAACCATTATGTTCAAATGACGGCGATCGACGCCTTGGGTAAAATGGATCGAAATTCGAGTGTCGCTCTGGAAGTCGGTGTTTTTTTGCGTGATGACGATGTGCAGATGCGCTTCTTGGCGGCCAAGGCGCTTTACAACGTGGCCGGGCCGGAATCGTTGGCCGAGTTGGAAGAACGGCTTCTTCAAGAGCCTTCCGTGGATGTTCAGGAAATCCTGGCCAGAACGCTTGGACATGCGGGAGACGTCGCAGGGGCGGCGCGACTGATTGATCTCTTGAAGAACGCGCCTTCCCAGGCTACAGAGCACTGGGCGGAAGTGGGTTTAAGAGCGGTCAGGCCCGCTGTTTTAATCCCCGCTCTGACACCCCTCATGGAGGGCAAAGATTTTCGTCTTAAAGTAGCGGCCGCGCGCGTCTTAAGCGAACTGGACCTGCCCATCCTGCAGGATACGCGCAGCAATTGGATGGAGCGCGTCATGCGCTGGGCACAGGGGCCGGATCTTGTGGTGCGTGCAGCCGCCATTCGACTTTTGGAAAGGATGAAAGCGACTCCGTGAAATTCAAGACCTGGCTCATGATCGGCACGCTGTTCTTCATCTCCTGCGGCCTCTGGGCGGCCTATGTGATCTCGAGCCGCGCCTTTCTTCGAGATTTCAACGCGGGGGTCCATGCCTACTTAGCCGGCCAGTTCGTAGAGGCGGAGCAACGTTTAAGAGAAGCGCACGAGCGGCGTCCGCACTCGAGCGAAGTCACGCAGCTCCTCTCTAAAGTTTTGATCGAACGCAGTTTCGCCGAATATCATCAAAAGAACTTTGCCGCGGCGCTCGAAACACTGGACCGCGCGTCACAGATGATCCCGGCGACTGACGAGGCACAGAGCACGATGGCGGCGCTGCGCGAGCAGCTCGCGGTGCCTGCCGAGAAGCGTCCCGTCGACATCGAACAGGTTCTCGACGGTCTTTACAAACATCTTCCCGCCCGCACTCAGCCCGAGAGTCTTCAGGCGATGATGGAGCAGTGGCTCCAACGTTCCCAGATGAGCCAGGAAGCGCTGCTCAAACGGTTCTGGGACAACCAAGAGCGCTGGTTGGTCCAGCTGGAACGGGAGAAAGAAGAATTCCATAGAATTTTATACGGCGGTCTGATCCTGTTCGGCGTAGGAGGCATTCTCCTCATTGTCTCTTTGGTCGGTGTTCTGCATGCCTACTTCGGCCGGCGTGGGGTTTTCTCACGGCTTCTTGAAGACCACTACCGGCGCGTGGTGGCCGCTCTGCCGGCGGGATCGCACGTTCTTTTGGGTCCGCCCGTGAGTTTGCACCGGGTGCCGGAATCTCAGCAGATGGATATTATCGAAGCGGAAATCGTTTCCGGCCATAATGAGGAAGAGTCGGCCAAACGCTTGCAGTCCCTGCTCGAAGGAGAAGATCCCTGGGTGCGCGCGCGCGCGGCTAAAATACTTTATCGTCTGGATCCAACGGTGTCCCTGCAGGAGTTAAAACGGTTAGTCACTGACGCTTCGAACGGGTCGCAGGTTCCCGGCATCTGGGCGCTCTCCGAATTAGGAACGAGCGACGCGCTCGATTTGCTTGTGCCGCTCGCCTACAGTCCTTCGCTCGAGATTCAACAGGGTGCTATCCGCAGTCTTCTCCAGCTCCGGTCCAAAGAGAAGCTTCCCATCGATGTGCGAGACAAACTCGACGCGCTTCTGCCCGAAATCCGGTCGCGTACAGGGTGGGTGTTTTAGAAAAACTTTTCCGGCTGCTTATTTGGGAAAACGAGCGTGAAAGTACTGCCTTCCCCCAGCCGGCTGGCTATCCGGACTGATCCGCCGTGGAGTTCGACGATGCGACGCACCAGGGTGAGTCCCAGGCCGATACCGCCCACTTCGCGCGTGAGATAATCGGCCACTTGGTAGAAACTGTCAAAGATCTGAGAGAGCTTATCGGCGGGAATTCCGATTCCGGTGTCGGCAAAGGAGATTTCCACGCTGTTGCGCACCCGGCGGCCTTGGATCTTGATTTCTCCGTCCTTCCGGTTGAAATGGATCGCGTTCAGGAAGAGATTTTTATAGACCGTCTCGATCAAGGCCGGATCGAGTCTGAGAATTTCGGCGCCCGTCTCCCATTGCACGTCGACGTGGAAATGCTTTTCCTCCCAGAGCGTGCGGTATTGCCCGATAACGCTGCTCAGAAGTTCGCGCGCATTGAGGTCCTTCATGGAACCTTGGAATTTTGGGTCCCGAAGGTCGGTAAACAACAGTACATTTTCAATCACTTCCTGCAGACGGCGCCCGCGCTCCTCCAGTAACGCACAAAGCGCCCGGCTTTTGGGATCCGGCACGGCGTCCCGCAGGAGGTCCAAAGCCATAAACAGGGGCGTGAGCGGAATACGTAGTTCGTGGTTGACGCGCGCGATGAAGGCTTCTTTGAGACGTTCCATCTCCTGAAGTTGAGTGTAGGCGGCCTGCAGTTCCTGACGCAGTCGTTTTTCCCGGTCCAGCTCCTCAGAAAGGCGGCGCTTATCAAAGCAGCGGGTGAGCACGTCGCGCAAGTAACTCATATCAAAGGGCTTAACAAGATAGTCGCAGGCGCCATTTTTCAATGTGGGAATTGCCGTATCCAGGGTTGGGAAAGCCGTCATCATGATGACGTCCGTACTTGGGGAGTAACGTTTAATTTCATCCAAAAGTCCGCGGCCATCAAGCCTTCCGGCCATCACCAAGTCGGTCAGCACAATGTCATAGGTTCCCGCTCGCAAGAGAGACAAGGCTTCTTCTCCCGTGGCTGCCGTTTCAATGCGCTCGCTAAGCCCCTCAAGCGCTCGCTGGCAGGATTCGCGGATCGCCGGCTCATCATCGACGACGAGGATGCGCGGTGACTCAGGCATAGAGGGGAAGTTTCATGGTCATAGTCGCTTCCGTATTTTGTCCAGGCTGAACGGACAGCGTTCCCCCGTGATTCTGAAGAATCTGGCGGCAGACGAGCCATCGGAAGTCGGTTTTGTGAATGTCCTCAGACAAGGCGCGACCGGTGTGCCGCAAACGGACATACACTAGCGCGGCGTCTTGCCCCCCTTGAAGGAAAAGCTTTTTTTCTTTTTGACCGGCCATCGCACGGTGAGCCTTGAGCACCAAATGCAGAAACACCTGTTGCAACTGTCCGGCGTCGCCCAGGACAAAGGGAAGTGACGGCGGACATTCATCCTCTAACGCCAGGCCGAATTTGAGAAAATCGTACCGAAGATTTTCCAAGATGGAATGAACCAACGGAGAAAGATCTAGTTTCTCTTTCTTGGGTGGAGAAAGAGGTCTTAAAAGAAGGAGGTCTTGGATGATCGCGCGGCAGCGCTGTCCCTGCGCCAGGATCATTTCCACGTCCTGACGCCCCTTGATGCTGAGTTGCCCCCCCTCCAATAAAAGGTGAGCCAGCCCAATAATTCCTCCAACGGGATTGTTCAGATCATGGGATGCGTCGGAGACAAACTGTCCGATGGAAGGGGGTGGGGGTTTAAGATCACCGGAGTAGAGGTCATCGGTAAGAGTCATCTCTGTGAGGGTATATCCCTGCGGCGAAAGACGTTCAAGGAAACGAAATGTGAACGTCCTCGATGATTTAATTAACCTTTTGTTTCCTTGAGACTCGGAAGAGAAAGCGTTAGCTTAAGAAGGCCATGGATTCCGCTCCGAAACGACCGCGTCTCCTTTTGATCGAGGATAATTTCGACACCCGTCAGATCTACAAAGATGTATTTGAACGGGATGGGTTCGAAGTCTTACAGGCGGAAGATGGTGAAAAGGGGCTTTCCTACGCCCAGGCTACTTTGCCCGACGTCATCTTGCTCGACTTGATGCTCCCTAAACTGAGTGGATTCGATTTGCTCAAGACGTTACGCGCCCAAAAAGAAACTCAGAATATCCCGGTGATGATTTTTTCCGCTCTCGCGGAAGCGTCCGACCGTAAAAAAGCCGCCGAGCTGGGCGTCACAGAGTACTCGATGAAAGCCTTCAATACGCCCAAACAAGTGGTGAGCCGGGTGCGCGCACTTTTGGCGAATCTGCAGCCCCCGGCTGACTCGTCCGTCGCTCCCGCCTCTTTAAGCGTAGCGATCAAGGAATCAGTTTTCGAGGTGGCTCGCCTGCAATCCGCGGCGGGACTCGCCGGCGGATTTCACTGTCCTCAATGTAAGGCAGAGATTGTATTATCCCTGCTGACTGATCCTACTCGCGTGCCCGGGCATTGGTTTGCGGCTCATCTGATCTGCTCCGGGTGCCAACGTCCTTACTAAACTGACTTTTATTGGTGGCCACGCCATTGGAAGGATTCTCCGGTCCTTCTAAAACCGCAATCGGGAATTCATCCACTTCGGGATAGTGGGATTTCGCTAGGAGAAGAGCATTTTTGTTCGAGCCAAACCGATAGGCAAGAGAAAAGCGATGAGTCCCTGAGGTATTTCCTATGGCTTCGCCGGAAAGAGTGAAAACAAAAGCATAATCCAAATTAAGATTTTTCAAGCGGTAGCCAAATCCCGTAGACACCTGCTGGAAGTCCCGGTTCCCTACGGCCAAGGCGCCGCGCGCAGCAAATTCACTGGATGAGGCGGATCCCCACCATTTTTCTAGTCCGCCAATCATCGAGTAGTCCCGCATCCCGCATGACGAGCATTCATCCATCGAAAGGTCTGTAGTGATAATGAGCTTTCGAGTATTCTCACCAGCCCATCCCACATGCCACGCGCGACCCAGGCGATCGGTGTCGTTCGCATCCAGGGCCATATTGGGCTCATTGATATTCTGTACCGAGAATCCGAGATGTTGACGATCGGAAATTCTGTAGAGAAGACCAACATCGGCCGAGAGGTTCGCCCGCGCGTTCCCATTTTGACTAAAAAGCGATGGCGTGCCCGCTTGAATGTTGCCGCTATCATCAACGACGGTATTAGGAACCACAAAAGACTGGCGAAGGTATTTCACGGCGACCCCGCCCGCCAGATTCGACAGGATCCATTGTCCATACCCCAGCGAAACCGTTTGCTCGTTGTAAAGACCGCTAAACCCTACTTCTTTCCATCCCACAGCCGCCGTCCCGTAAGATTTTAAAGGGACGCTCACTCCCGTGAAATATTGATACAGATTGGATCCGTCCGACAGCCCTGTTAAAAGTTGACTGTATTCCGTGACAATCTCGGGCTGCTTGCTACGCGCAAGACCCGCCGGGTTGTAGAGAAGAGACCAGGTGTCATCTCCCATAGCCGTATAGGCGCCCCCCAATGCCGTCGCCCGCGCGCCGGTGCCCGTGTCTTCGAATACGGCAAGTGCCGAGTGCTGAGTGCTGAATGCCGAGAATAGACAGAAGACAGCTAGTGCCTTTAGAAGGCGCCTCAACTCAGCACTCTTTTTCATCGGGCGACCACCACGCCGCCGGTTTTTGTTACGTCTCCGGCTTTAATCTTGTAGAGATAAATGCCACCAGGCACGATGTGTCCGGAGTCATCTTTGACGTCCCAGACCATGGTCTCGGCTCCGGCAATGGGGGCAGAGGCGCTGGCATCCAAATCGCGGATCTTTCGATTCTGAAAGTCATATATCGAGATTCCTACCGACTCGTGGTTTGGATTGTTAAAGAGAAAAAAAAGGCGCCGGTTTTCAGGACGGCTGGGAGTGAGAATACGGGGATAAGGAGAGCCAGGCAGCAAAGAGAATTGAGTCGGAGTGGGGGAGCCCGACCCGACGTTATTCAAAGTGACCACCGTGGCGCTGTTGGACAAATTACTTTCCACACCTCCGACGATGGCCGTCACCACACGTCGATACGTCGTACTGGGAGATAAACCGGTTTCGATAAAGTTGTTGATCGCTACGGAGGTGATCAACGTCGTGGGTGCGTCGGCGTCATACAGGCGATACGAGGTTGCTGCCGTGACGGCATTCCAGGTCCAACTGATACTGGACACTCCCAAAGCGATACCGGTGAAGCCGGACGGGGGATTGGCGGAAGCAGAGAAGAACCAATTCACGGTATGCCCGGAATTTACTGAAGCGGATTCGGCGTTGATCGGCAACCCACCGGAAGCGTTGTTGTCCTGCGCATCCACATTGTTGACCGTGTTTGTCCCGCTGTTGGTGAGATAGGCATAGGTCCCGGAGACGCTCGAACGAACCCGAACCGGATTGGCCACGGTTCCGGTGAAAATCAAGGATCCACGGACGGTTTGTGTGGAACCGGCCGCGAAGGTTAGGGTCTTCCCGGCGCTCACGCATTGAAGAGAATAAAACGCCGTGGAACCCGTTAAAGAAGATAGTGATGAGGAAGAGTCTTGGAAAGTGACGGTCGACGTGCCGGGAATAAAAGTGCCGGAGATCTGGTTCCAATTGCCTCCCACCTGCACGAGTGCATTGCCGGCATCGAAAGAACCGCTCGAAAGCGTTACATCGTCCATCGTCGTGAGAATCATCGGGCCGACCAACGTCACGCTCGCGCCGCTGACGTTGAACCCGGCGCTTAAGAGGTGTGACGGCGCGATAATAAGGAAGCTGAAGAATCCGATGAGGAGAGTATTTTTCATTGCATAGAATCGATGCCCGGGGAACAGCCCTCTACTGGATCACATGGTAATGCCACTTATAAGTGACGGATGCCGTGATCGCAGTGACCCCAGAGACGAGCGAAAAAGTGGTCGGGGTGCTCGTCACATAGATCCCGTTGGCGGCGGATAGCAATGCCGACTGATTGTTGCTCGGACTGAAAACGATGTACGCCGAGGAGGTGTAGGCCGTATTAAATGTGATGATCACGATGGTAGAGGAAACCACCGGCGCGGCTCCCGCGTTGAGCGTTATTTCCCCAGCGGCATCGGTACCCGTCAAACTGGCCGTGGCGACTGTCCCTGCCCCGACACCGACAGCGATTGTCGGCACGGACGACAGGCCGGCAAAATGACGCGCGTTGAATTGGCCCGACACCGTTCCACTTGACACATAAAACGTTGCCCCGGACTGCAGGACGTTTGTTACCTGGATATAGTTGGTGGATCCTTTAGAGAAACTGTCGACATACTGTTTATTGACGGCATCCGTAACACTGACTGGCGAGGCGACATTGTTGATCACGTTTGAATTCATGTTCAACGCTTGGCCTTGCGTTCCCACGCCGGTTATGGCGGGGTAGGCCGCGCTTTGCAGGGCTGCTGGGTACACACTATTGGCAGAAATGCTGGATGCCACAACGCCCGACTGCAGAATGCCGTTGGTTAGGGCCGGCAGAGCTACTGAGCCTGCGGGGAGGCTGATGGAAGTCCCTATGATCAAGTTATTGACCGTTCCTGAAGAGGTAAAGAACGTAGCTCCGGATTGAAGGACGGATGTGTTCTGAATAAAATTGGTTCCCCCTGAACCGCCTGCCGTCGTTTGGGTCGTCCCGTCGGCAAACTTGAGAGAGGTGGTATTGAAATTGGCGGCTGTTCCACTGGAGACATAAAAGGTGGCGCCCGACTGCAAAATATTTTGAAGTTTGATCACCTTGGAAATGTTAGCGCCGTCCACATTGGTGATCAGCGAGCCATCGACAGCGGGTAAGCGGGACGTTCCATCCAGTTGAACAAGAGCGTTGGGAGTATTAAAAGTATTTCCTTGAAGGGTCACGCTGGAGCTATCCAGTCGTGCGTCCGGAACCACGCCTGAAGCCAAACCGGAGGCGTTCAAAGACGTAAGTCCTGATCCTGAACCCGTGACACGGTTAAAAGAGGCATTGCCTTGAGAGTCGATAGAAGCCACCTCGGCCGCTCCTGAGTTCTGAATCGACATTTTGGTAGAGCCATCATTGGTTGTCAGCTGGACATTCATCTCCGCCGCAAAACAGGGATGGTAGGCAAGGAGTAAAATGGCGCTAAGGAAAACACGTCTTGGATTATTAGGCATAGAGGTTTAACAGCTTGTGTCTCCGACAGGGTGAAAGGACAACGAAACAAGATGGAAATGAGTCGCAAACGAAATGTAAATGAAAGGCGTGGAAGAAATTAATCCGTAAAAACGTTACAACTAATTTACATCCCGACAGGATCGGACCGTACTAAAATAGACCCTTCGGTATCTCGCCTGCACAGTCCAATTCTTGTTAGGGGGTCTTATGACAAACGCCATCCGTCTGCTTCCTTCAGTCCGCCCATCGGAACTATTTGACCGCCGCGTGATCTCACGCCGTCAATCGATGGAGATCGGCTGGAGACGATTTTCCTACGGACGCCGTGAATTCAATGGAGGGGTTTCGCTGTCTCAAGAAACATCACGCTATTTCCGCTGTCATCCTTACGCCTGGTTTTGGTTTTCAATATTGGCTTTTATGGCCGTGACCGCGATCAGTCAGCCGACTCAAGAGACCGTCATTCCCTCCGGCCTAGCCGTTTATGCCTGGTCGGGATTTCACCGGGTGAGCGTGAAGTAAAACGTCGCGCCTTGTTCTGGCGTGGCTTCCGCCCAAATGCGCCCGCCGTGGCGAAGAATAATGCGCTGGACGGTCGCCAGACCGATGCCGGTTCCCGGAAACTCATCGGTGGAATGAAGCCGTTGAAAGACTCCGAATAAATCTTTGGTGTGTGCCATATCAAACCCGGCCCCGTCGTCGCGGACAAAATAAGCCGGCGCGCCGTCTTTTTCTTCCCGGCCGAAAGTGATGGTCCCCGCGGGGTGCTTACTCGTGAACTTCCAAGCGTTATTCAATAGATTCGTCAGCGCGATCCGGATGAGATTCTCATCTCCCATCGCCGTCAAGCCCGGTGCGATCACAAAACGAACGCGGCGTTCGGGCTGGCTCTTCTGAAGCTCGTCTGCGATCCCCTGCGCGCACCGGCTCAGATCAACCGAGCCGGTGTGCAGTTCCTTGTGGTCCAGTTGTGAAAGGCTCAAAATATCGTCAATCAGCTGCGCCATGCGCTGGGTGGCGGAATGGATTTTGTGGAATGTGTCCTTTCCGGCTGCATCCAGCTGACCCCCGTATTTTTCCGATAAAATCTCGGCAAATGCATTGATCGCTCTCAAAGGTGCGCGCAAGTCGTGAGAAACGGAATAATTGAATGTTTCTAGTTCCTTGTTGGCGAAGCTCAATTCCTGTGTCCGTTTTTGGACGCGTTCCTCAAGCTCCACATTCAGCTGTTGTATCTTCCCCTTTGCTTCTTCAATCGCAATCTCGCTCCGCTTGAGAATGTCCACGTCCATGAGGACAATGACGGCGCCGTCGATTTTCTTGTCAACCGTGACGTAGGGGTGGATCCGTAGGGAATACCAGTGCCCTTCTTTGTCCTGCACATTTTGCTCCTGGACCACCACGTTTTCGATGGCTTCGCGGATGCGCTTTTCCAAATCGCTAACGTTGATGCGCGGCGTGATATCGCTGATCATTCGGCCGACGTCGGTGGGAATGAGATTCAGCATTTTTTCCGCTTGCGGGGTGAAACGCCGGATACGCAGATCGCTTCCGACCGTGATGATGGGGACCCGCGTGCTGTCGACAAAATTGTTCAGATCGTTCATCTGTGAGAGCGTTTCAAGATTGGACCGCCGCAGCTGTTCGTTGACGGTGGTGAGCTCTTCATTGGTGGCTTGAAGCTCCTCTTTGGCCGTCTGCATTTCTTCGTTCATGCTTTGCAGCTCTTCGTTCGAGGAGAGCACTTCCTCGTTGGCGGCCTGCATTTCCTCGATGGCGACTCCCTTTTCCTCGATCACGAGCTGCAGGTGCGCCTGGGCCGCCGCCAGCTTCTGCTTCCAAAGGCCTCCCGGACTTTTGGCGGCTTTGCGCCCCTTTTTGTGGCGGGCTGCCGCCAGCCCTTTCGGGTCGGACTCGACAGACGATGCCGATTCAAACGTTACTGCCCAATAGCGTTCACGGGAAAGAGGGACCTTGAGCGGGATCACTTCGATCGTCACTTCGCGGAGTCGTCCGCCCTGCTCCACATGCAGACCGGTCTTCCTGAAGGGCGCTTCTTTGCCTTTCCGGAAAGCCCCGGCCAGCTCGGCCGCGATCCCTTCGCGGGCCAGCCGCAGCAGCTGGAGACTGGCTTCGCCGGGTGCATTGTGAAGGTACAAGTGAGTGTCCCCGCGGAATTCCAGCACCTCCAAATTTTCATTGACGATCACGCCGGCGGGAACATAGTGACCGAGGAGGACACGGTCCGCCTCATTGTGCACGTTCGGCGTGCCCAGGCCGAGTTTGGGCGGCGTGCGACGGTCTCCGCTGTCAATCGTGTGAGGACCGATGGTAAAATCAAAAATCTGTTTGGACGTCGAGAGCTTTTTGGAAAAAATCCGCTGTTTTTTGTCCGTTGCGGAAAACAGGCCGGAAGCCAGCCCCGGGTTCTCGGACGACCCGACCATCAGCCAGCCCGGTGTATTCAAAGCGAAGTGAAAAATGGAGAGGATCTTTTTCTGCAACACGGGTTCCATATAAATCAGCACGTTGCGGCAGCTGATAAGGTCCAGTTTCGAGAAAGGCGGGTCCCTGAGGATATTTTGCTTGGCAAAAACGCAGAGATCGCGGACCGACTTGTTGATCTGGTAGCGGCCGCCCGTTTTGTTAAAGAAGCGCTTTAAGCGCTCCGCGGAGACGTCGATTTCGATATTTTGGAGGTAAATGCCCGCGCGCGCTTTGTCCAGCGCGGAGTCGCTGATGTCGGTCCCGAACATCTGGATGGGAACATGCGAGGCTTTGTCCCCTAGAAATTCCAAAAGGCCGATGGCCAACGAATAGACTTCCTCTCCGCTGGCACAGCCGGCGACCCAGAATCGGAAGGGGTCCTCCGGCGCTTTTTGCCTCAGGATATCGGTGAAGATCTTTTCCTTAAGGAATTCAAATGTCTCCGGATCCCGGAAAAAGCGCGTCACCTGAATGAGGAGATCGTTGTGCAGATTGTCGACCTCGGCCGTGTGGTCTTTCAGATAGGCTGCGTACTCTCCCGGATTCTGAATTTTTTGCAGAAGCATCCGCCGCTGGATCCGCCGTTGGATGGTGCTGCGTTTATAGTGGTTGAAATCAATTCCCTTTTGATTTCGCAAAACGGCGAAAATATTTCCGAGTTCCTCGCCCTCTGCCGTAGCCGTAGCGGTATCCATCGATGCGCCTTTGATGTAAGGATCGTGGACGATCCGCACCAATTCCTTGGCGATGCCTTCCGGGTTCAGGACAAAATCCACACATCCGGTCGCGATGGCGCTGCGCGGCATGCCGTCGAATTTGGCCGACAGGGGATCTTGGACCAGACTCATGCCGCCTTGGCTATGGATCGCTTCCAGCCCCAAGGCGCCATCCGAGCCGGCCCCCGATAAGATGACGCCCACCGCCCGGTCGGTTTGCGTTTCCGCCAAGGAGCGAAAGAAGATGTCGATCGGCATATGCGGCCCACCGCCCTCCGAACGCGGACGAAGCGACAACGCGCCATCGGCCAAAGTCAAATACATGTTCGGCGGGATGACGTACGCGCAATTGGGATCCACATGCATGCCGTCTTGGGCCTCGCGGACGGTCATCATGGTCGCTTTGGAAAGAAGGTCGGTCAGCATACTTTCGTGGTTGGGATCGAGATGCTGGATGATCACGAAAGCCATGCCGCTGTCGCCGGGCAGCGAATGGAGCAGCTGCGTGAAAGCCTCCAAGCCTCCGGCGGAAGCTCCGACGCCGACGATGAGTAACGCGCTCACCGGTTTGGCGGGGAGTTTTGCTGATGGGACCTGTTTCATGAGTTTCATGGTGGGTCTCCCGCGTTGAGAAGCTCACGCACGCGGATCACGAGATCCTGGGGCGTGAAAGGCTTCTGTAAAAAATTCATTCCCTCTTTGAGAAAACCGCGCTCTTCGGCCATGCGGTCCGTGTAACCGGACATGTAAAGAATTTTGGCGCCGGGATTTTTCTGTGTAAAAGAATCGACAAATTGTCGTCCCCCCATCTGGGGCATCACCATATCGGTCAATACCAAGTCGATCGGTCCCGTGTGATGCTCGCACAGATCCAACGCCTCGACGCCATGGCGCGCTTCAAGTACGCGATACCCCTTTTCCGATAGGACGCGCTGCGCCAGGTTGCGAATGACTTCCTCGTCTTCGACCACGAGAACCGTTTCCTTTCCGTTCAAGGATGGCGGAACGGCCGGAGCGGGTGCTATGGGCTCCACGGGCTCGTCCGTCACCGGCAGGAAAATTTTAAAGAGGGATCCTTGACCTGGACTGCTTTGAACATCAATATATCCGCCGCCCTGGCGGACAATCGCATAAACCGTCGCGAGTCCCAGGCCGGTTCCTTTCCCTTGTTCCTTGGTCGTGAAGAAAGGTTCAAAAAGATGCGCCTGCGTGTCCGCGTTCATCCCGCAGCCGGTGTCCGTGACAGAAAGGACCGTATAACGTCCTGGTTTGACGGTAGGATGCTTGATAATATCTTCCGCGCTCAATACGTCCATCGAGGTTTGAAGAACAAGCCGCCCGCCTCGGGGCATCGCGTCCCGCGCGTTGACCGACAGATTCATTAAGATTTGCTCGATGTGTCCTGGATCGATTTTGATATGGCCTAGATTCGGCGCCAGGGTCGCGCTTAGTTCGATATCTTCCCCGATCAGGCGCTGGAGCATGTTTCGCATGTCGTCAATCACTCGGTTCAGCCCAAGCACGCGAGGTTGGACGACCTGTTTGCGGCTGAACACGAGCAGTTTTCGCGTCAATAGCGTTGCCTGCTCGGCCGAGCGTTTGATTTCCTCGAGATCGTGATAAATCGGATCCTTGGATGCGAAACGGCTCAACAGCAACTCGCTGTAGCCTGTGATGACGGTCAAAATATTGTTGAAATCATGCGCCACGCCACCGGCCAAACGTCCGACGGATTCCATTTTCTGCGCGTGCATCATTTCTTCCTCGGCCAGATGGCGCTCGATGGCGATGCCGAGCAGATTGGCGACGGACTGCACAAAATGCACGTCGGTTTCACTAAAATCATGCGGATGCGTCGTGTAAACCCCCAGGATGCCGAAAGGCAAATTTTTTCCGTGAATCGCGACGCTCAAACCGCTCACCACGCCATGCTCTAAGAGAAGAGCATGACCGCTAAAGCGGGTTTCTTGGCTCAGATCCTTGAGGATAACCGGATCATTGGAAAGAATAGTAAAGCCCGCCTGCGAGTGACGCCCTCCGGGAACGACAGCTTTTCCCACCCGGCCCTCATGCCACCCTATTCCCGCGCGTAATAAAAATCCTTTGCGGTCGGGTAAAATTTCCAGAACTTCGGACAGTTGCGCCTCTAGAACGCCCGCCACGAGGACGGCCGCTTCTTGCATGAGGTCAGACACCTCGATTCCGGAGAGCGCCCGCATCCCGAGTTCAGCGACGGCTTCCTGTTGGTGGCTGCGACGATAAACCGCTTCTACGGCTTCTGCCCGTTCTTTCTTGAGCGCGTGTTCGCTCAGCGCGCGGCGGACCGCCGGTACCAGCCGGTGAAGATTATCTTTCATCACATAATCATAAGCGCCGGCGAGCAGCGCTTCCACGGCAACCTCCTCGCCGATTTTTCCTGAAACCATGATCACCGGGGCGTTTTGCCGGATTTTCTTCACCCACTGGAGAACTTCCAAGCCGCCTAAATGGGGCATGACGTAATCGGATAGGATAATTTCCCAACGTCCGCTTTCCAGCGCTTCGTTCAATCGCGCCGGCGTATCCACACGAAGAAAATTCGGTTCAAAGCCACCCCGTCGCAATTCCGCGACCAGGAGCGCCGCGTCATCTTCGTAATCATCAACCAGGAGGATGCGCAGCGGTATCATGTGCCGATCTTTTGGGCCAGACGTGGAGGAGGCAGATTCAAAAGCAGCCAGTAAAGACCCAATTGATGAATGGCTTCGTTAAATTGATCGAGATCAACCGGTTTACAGAGATAGCTATTGACGCCTTTATCGTAGCTGCTCCCGCGGTCTTCTTCCTCTTTCGAGGAGGTCAGGACCACGACCGGCAAGCGCTTGGTCCGCGGATCCGCCCGGATGCGCTGCAAGACCTCCAGTCCACCCACTTTGGGCAATTTTAGGTCCAGGAGGATCAGTATGGGTAAATCGTGGGGTCCTCTCTCGGTGTCTGCCGTCTTCCCAAAGAGATAATCCAACGCCTGAGCTCCATCCCGAACGACGTCAATTTTATTCGAAATTTTATTGTTTTTGAAGCAATGCAGAGTTAAGTCAACGTCATCCTGGTTGTCCTCTACCAAAAGTACCGTTCCGTCAATCATACGCTGTCTCCTTTCTGAGATCCCAATTCAAAATAAAAGACGGCGCCGTGATCTACCCGGCCTTCCGCCCAGATTCGGCCGCCATGCCGGTGAATAATCCGCTGGACCGTCGCCAGGCCGACCCCGTTTCCGGCGAACTCTTCGCCGGAATGCAGTCGTTGAAAAGGCCCGAAGAGTAGACCGATATAAGCCATATCAAAGCCTGCCCCGTTGTCCCGTACAAAATAAATGGGCGCCTTCGCGGATTTTTGACAACCCAGTTCAATGACCGCTTCCGACTGTTTGGACGTAAACTTCCAGGCATTACCGAGGAGATTTTCCAAGACCACCCGTAATAGCGCCAGGTCGCCCACCACGGTAAGCTGACCGGCGATGATGGAGCGCACATGACGCTGAGGTTCATTTTGACGAAGGGCGCTCAGGATGTCTTCGGCCAACCTACTTAAGTCAACCGGTTGCGAGTGTATCTGGGTTCTGGCCACACGCGCGAGCGTGAGTAAATCATCAATGAGCATTCCCATCCGTTTCGTGGAAGCCCGCACGCGACGAAGCTGCTCGAGTCCTTCGGGTTCCAAACGGTCGGCCTGTGTTTCCATGACGATACGCGTGAATCCGTCGATGCCGCGCAAAGGGGCCCTCAAATCATGGGAGATGGAATAGCTGAAGGCCTCCAGCTCTTTATTGACGAGCCGCAGTTCTTGATTGGTCGCTTCTAATTGATCAGGACTGTGAAGCGTGAGGGCTTTGGGAACCAAAGGGATCAGGGCGATCGCCGTGGTCATCGAAAGGAGCGCGGTAAGCGCTTTGATGCTTCCCGATACCCAGTAAATCGGGATATAGATCGTGACGATTTCCATGAGGTGCGTTGTGCCGCAGGCCACGATAAAGGCCCCAAACATCAAAAGCATCCATCGATATGGAAGTTCGGGTCTCTTCCCGGCGAAATACACGAGCGTGATAGGGATCGAATAATACGAAAGCGTAATTAAGCAGTCCGACGCGATATGGAGAATGAGAAGACTACGGAGCCAAAGATAACAATGACCATGCGGCATGAATGAAGAGGAATCAAAAAATGCATGAAAGGCTTTCTGAATCATCAATCGCCACCTATCGGTTGTTCACTGGTGATGAACATCGTTTATGCGGGATTTATCCATTAGATATTATTTTCGACGGAAAGCAAAGGAAACAAAATGTGAACGTCCATGATTAGGCGGCCTCTTTTTGAAGGAGAGAAGGGAGTTCCAATGTGAACGTGGACCCCGATCCCAGCCGGCTTTGAACGCTAAGATTTCCTTGATGCTGCTTGGCAATACCGTAGCAGATGGAAAGCCCCAAGCCTGTCCCCTGACCCACCGGTTTGGTCGTGAAAAACGGATCAAAAATCTTCCCCAGCGTTTCCGGCGCGATGCCGGGGCCATCATCCGTGAAATGAAGCAGGACATGACCTTGTTTTTCCTCCCCTTCAATAAGCAGGCGTCCTTTTTTTTGTGGTTCCATGGCTTGACGGGCATTGGTGATCAGGTTTAAAAAGATCTGCTGCAGCTCATTGGGATCGCCAAACACCTGCGGGAGTGAACCCGGCATCTGTTTAATCAGATCAATGCCGGATGTGGAGAAATCGTACTTCACCAAATCAATCGTCGTCTGGAGGAGCGGCGCCAAATCGACAGGTTCGATAACGGGATCCCTGCGGCGGCTGAACTGCAAAAGATTCTGAATGATGACACGGCAGCGCTGGCTCTGCGCGCAGATTGTTTCGACATCCGTTCGCTGTTGAGGGGTCAGGCTTTTATCGTCCAAAAGAAGCTGCGCGAAACCCATCACGCCGCTCAAAGGATTGTTCAGTTCGTGCGCGACGCCGGCGGCCAATTGTCCGATCCCGGCCAGCTTTTCCGATTGCACAAGCTGCATCTGGGTTTGCTCCAGTTTTTGCTTCGCTTCCCGGAGTTGCTGAACCACGGTCTTGAGGTCGCTTTTTTCGATACACTTCTCGACTAGCGCCAGCACTTCGTTTAAGTTGAAGGGTTTCTGCACGAAGTCATAGGCGCCTTTTTTCATGGCCTCCACCGCCGTCTCGATGGTGGCGTAGCCGGTCATCATGATCACTTCAATTTCCGCGTCCTGCTTACGGATCTCTTCCAACGTCTCCAATCCTCCCAGTTTCGGCATATTGAGATCGCACAGAGCGACTTGATATTTTTGCTTTTTCATCATGTCAAGGGCGTCCATCCCGTCGACGGCTGCCTCGACCCAGTAGCCTTGAGCGGTCAGCTCTCGCGTTAAGAGGTCGCGGATTCCGGGCTCGTCATCGATCACCAATATCTTGGCGCTCATGGCGTCACTCCACCGTATTCCGGAAGACTTCATCGACGGTTGTGCTCCCCTGGAACACCAGGTCCAAACCGCTTTCACGCAAGGTTTTCATGCCCTGCGCTTGGGCCGCCTTTTTGATCTCCGCGGATCGCACGTCACGATGGATCAATTCCCGGATCGCTTCGTTCATCACGAGAAGTTCATAGATCCCCCGTCGTCCCCAATACCCGGACCCCTGGCATTCGGCGCAACCCTTCGGGCGATACAGAGTCACTTTGGCAGTGGTGACGCGCTCAGGGAAAATGCTTTTTAAAGCGCGCTCGGGCAATTCGTAGGGTGACTTGCAGGATTTACAGAGCACGCGCACGAGTCGCTGCGCCATGATGCCCAGCACCGTTGAAGCGATGAGATAGGACTCAATACCGATGTCGCGCAGCCGGCCGATCGTTTCCGGAGCGCTGTTGGTATGTAGGCTCGAGAGCACCAAGTGACCGGTCATGGCTGATTTGATGGCCACTTCCGCCGTTTCCTGATCGCGGATTTCCCCCACCATGATGATGTCGGGGTCCTGTCGAAGGGATGCACGCAACCCCGCCGCGAACGTAAGTCCTATTTTGGGATGCATTTGGACCTGAGTAGCGCCGGCCTCATGACTGTCCGCGGTGATCAAATCGAATTCGATGGGATCCTCGAGCGTGATAATATTCTTGAAAGGGGACTTCAGCCGGTTGAGGACGGCATAAAGCGTGGTGGATTTTCCGCTGCCGGTCGGCCCCGTGACCAGAATGATCCCCTGCGGCTTATCGACCAGCGTTTCGAACTGGCTCTGCAGCTTCGCGTCCATGCCGAGATGACCGAGGTTGAGCAGCGTGGCCGATTTGTCCAGGAGCCGGATGACCACTTTTTCACCGTGTTTGCCCGGGAGCGTGGAAATGCGCAAGTCAATTTTTTTATCGCGCACCTGGACATTGATCTGGCCGTCCTGCGGGAGGCGTTTCTCGGCGATATCCATCGCCGCCATGATCTTGATGCGTGACGTCAGAGCGGCCATTTGGGTTTTGGGAAATTCATGGATCGTGTGGAGCACGCCGTCGATGCGCAGCCGGACGAACAATCCCGATGGTTGGGGTTCGAGATGGATGTCGCTGGTTCGCCGGTCCATCGCGATCTCGAAGAGCCGGTCGATGGTTTGGGACGATCGTGTCTCCGGCGCGCCGCCGCTGAAATCCAGGTCTTTGCAATAAGCCGCCGCCGATAGTGTTTTGAGATGGCGATCGAGGGCTTCCCCGATGGACTGGGAACTGGCCGTGACAATCTCCAGTTCATAGCCGGTCATAGATTGCACATCGCGGGCGACTTTTAGGTTCGATGGATCGGACATCGCCACCGACAATTTGTTCGCTTTGATTTCCAATGGGAGGACCGTGTTGCGGCGGATGTAGTCGACCGACAAGAGCTTAAGGACCTCCAGGGAAATCTTTTGTTTCGTAAGATCGACGGTCGTGGTGATAGGGATCATGCCACGTGACACCATTTATCAACCAACTCCAACAGTTTCACGGCATCCCACGGTTTGGCCATAAACTCGTCCGCGCCGCTTTCCCAGCCGCGCAATTTGTCGATTTGCTGATCGGCGGCCGTCAACATAATCACGGGGATCTTCGCTGTTTTAGGGGTCGCTTTAATCTGACGGCAGACCTGCAGGCCGTCCACTTTGGGCATCATCACGTCTAAAAACACCAAATCCGGCATGATCTCTTCAGCCATGTGTATTCCTTCTTCTCCATTGGAGGCCTCCAGCACTTCGTGTCCCGCTTTTTCCAGGCGCGCGCGGAGAATCTCGCGGTTGGAGGGGTCATCATCGATGATCAAAATTTTGCTCATGTTTTTCGTCCGACCCATGAGGCCACTTTTTGCACGACATCCTTGGGAAGGCAGGGCTTAGAGAGGTAGTCATCACAGCCCGAGGCTTTGGCCTTAAGCTCGTCGCCCACCAGCGCGTGAGCGGTAAAAGCGATGATGGCTGTACCGGCGAACTCCGGTTTCTGACGAATTTGCTTGGCGACTTCCCAGCCGTTGAGTTTGGGCATGGAGAGGTCGAGCACGAGGACATCGGGTTTTTCCGACGTCATTTTCTCAAGCGCTTCAATGCCGTCCGTGGCCAGCACGACACGGTAGCCGGCGGCTTCCAGAGCTTCCTGGGCTATGGTTCGGTTGTCGAAGTCGTCATCGGCGACTAGAATCTTGGCTGTCACCGGGAGGCCACCTGTTTGATGGTGTTCAGTTTGTCTTTAAGCATCGACAAGATTTCTTCGAGACTGCGCGAGCCTTTTTGGACAATCATTTCCACACGCTCTTCGAGGTAAAGCGTTTCCTGAGGCGTCAGATTCTTGGCCGTCATCACGAAGACGCGCGCACCCTGCAATTTGGGGTCCTTGTCGATCGCTTCGAGCACGTCAAAGCCGCTGCACTCCGGCATCATCAGATCCAAGAAAAGAATGTCGGGTTTGTCTTTGGCGAGTTCCTCGATCGCGGCGCGGCCGTTGACGGCAATGCTGACGGCGTAGCCCTCCTGTTTCAGGGCAAACTTCAATAGGCGCGTCATTGAGGAGTCATCATCCACCACGAGCACCTTGTTAGGCGCTCCTTTCTCGCAGACTTTGAGTTTGCTCAGTAGCTCCTGCCGGTCGAAGGGCTTGACGATATAATCCGTCACGCCCAGAGAAAATCCTAAAGCCTTGTTTTCCGTGATGGACACGATAATCACGGGAATGTTTTTGAGTTCCGGATCGCTTTTGAGGGTCTGCAGGACGGACCAACCGTCCATATGCGGCATCATAATGTCGAGTGTGATCGCGTAAGGCTTCATCTGGCGGGCCAATGCCAATCCTTCCTGACCGCTCTGTGCGCCGAGAAAGGAGTATCCCGATCCTTTGAGACTGTCGCCCAAAAGCGCCAGCACCTCCGGGTCGTCATCAATAGATAGAATCAGCTTCTCTCCCTGGGTCGGCGGCAGCGCCGGAGAGGACGGTTTGATCGACTGCTCCGCGACACGCAGTTCGACTGGGAGCGTCACGATAAAGGTCGATCCGGTTCCTTGAACGCTTTTCACCTGAATCGATCCCCCCATCAGCTCCACGATTTTTTTGCAGATGGCCAGGCCTAATCCTGTCCCCCCGTATTCGCGCGTCGGAGAGGCATCCAGCTGTTTGAATTCCTCAAAAAGCAGCGGGATGTCTTCTTGCTCGATGCCGATGCCCGTGTCCTGCACATAGAGACGCAGCCGCGCCGGACCGGTCAGCGTCTCGGCTTTAATCGATACGCTGCCCTCGTGCGTGAATTTGACAGCGTTGGCGACCAGATTAATCAGCACCTGCTTGAGTTTTGTTTTGTCCGTCTCAATGGCCAGGGACTCCGGCACGTCCACACTCAAGGTCAATTTTCGCTCCCGCGCCAAGCCTTCCATCGTGTGGAGAACCTCATCGGTAATTTCTTTTAATTGGCAGGTTTCCTTGAAGAGCTGCATGCGTCCGGCGTTGAGCTTCGACAAATCCAGGATATTGTTGATGAGCTGCAGCAGATTTCGGGAATTGGTCTCGATGCGCTTCAAGCCGTTTTCTTGTTTCGGCGTGATCTCTCCGTAGGTCTTGTCCAGGATGAGCGAGGTGTAGCCGATGATAGCGTTCATGGGCGTCCGGAGCTCGTGGGACATGTTGGCCAAAAATTCCGATTTCATGCGGTTGAGTTCCTGCAGTTTACCGACCTGCGCCTTTAAACCGCGGCGCTCGAGCGCTTTTTCGAAGATGAGGCAGAGTTGGTCCAGGCCGTAAGGCTTGGAAATATAATCAAACGCGCCGAGCTTCATGGATTCCACTGCCGTCTCCAGCGTCGCATAGCCCGTGGCCATGATGATCTCGACGTCCGGCTGGATCGCTTTGATTTCCTTAAGCACTTCCACGCCGCTCTTACCGGGCATCATGATGTCGCAGACCACCAATTCGAAAGCTTCATGGCGAGCCTTTTCTATCCCTTCCTCTCCGGAAACAGCCGGAATAACAAGATACCCGCGGTCCGACAAGCCAAAGACCAGCATATCCCGCAGACCGGATTCGTCGTCGATAATCAAGACTTTATTCATGATTCGATCTCCCGCAGGACCGGCAGCTGCCGCGTCTCTCCGCCGCTTTCTTGACACAGCTCAGCAAATGCCCCAAATCGTAAGGCTTCAAAATAAAATCGGAAGCGCCTTTCTGCATGGCAAAGACAGCCGTTTCCACGGCCCCGAAGCCGGTGGCAATGATGACGGCCGTTTGGGGTGATGTTTTCTGAATTTCCTGCAGCAGTTTCAGACCGTCCATCTCGGGCATCGTCACATCGGAGATGATAATATCGAAGGCCTTTTTCGACGCCATTTGGAGTCCTTGAACGCCGTTTTCCGCCGTTTCCACGACCATGCCCTGGCTGGTCAGTTCCCATTCGAGCATGTTCCGGAATCCCGGCTCGTCGTCCACCACTAAGACCAGCAGCGGCTTTTTAGGTTGCGTTTCTTCAGGCGGCATGCTGCGCCCTTCCTTCTGACGCCGGCACGTCTGCCGATGTTTCGGTTCCTGTACGGACGGGAAAGCGGACGTGAAATTCGGTGCGTCCCGGCCGGCTTTCCACGTCTATGAGCGCGGAATGCTTGACCACAATCTCATGAATCAGAGCCAACCCGAGACCTGTTCCCTGGCCTTCGGGTTTGGTCGTATAAAAAGGTTCGAAAATGTGCGGCAGGACTTCTTTGGGAATGCCGACGCCCGTATCCGTCATGCGCAGATCGATCCAGGAAAGCGGCCCTTCTGTGACGACATCCGTTTTGACGGTCAATGTTCCCTGTCCGTTCATGGCGTCGATGGCGTTGGTGGCAAGGTTGATGATGATTTGCTGGATCTGGTTGGGATTTCCCAAGAAAGCCGGAAGAGACGGCGCAAAATCCTTTTGGATGGTCACCTGCGTCATTTTGGCCTTGGTCGCCACGAGCGTGAGTGCCCCTTCGACCGCCTTGGTAAAGTCCATCGGTTCACGATCCACTTGGGACGCGCGCGAAAAGGTCAACAGATCCTGGACCAGAGTCTTGCAGCGAATGGCCTCTCGTTGGATCGATTGGAGCGGCATCTGCAGAGAATCCCCATTCGGCATACGCCGAAGAACGCTTTCCGAAAATCCGAGAATGACCCCCAGAGGGTTATTGATCTCATGGGCCACGCCGCTGGCCAGCTGTCCCAGAGCGGACATTTTTTCGGACTGATGGGTGCGTTTTTCACTGGATTCGAGTGCCGATTGCTGGGCAACACTTTGATATCTATAGTGCAGTGCGAAAACAAATGGGATGAGCGTCAACGCGGTTCCCCAGATCAGCATCGACCAGGTGTGAGTATGAAAGGGAATAAAGCCTGTGATGAGAATCGCTCCTGTCCACTGAACGGCCATCAGGACCGCGAAGATTTTGTCGGTGCGTCGATAAGAAGACTTGTCAAGCACGGGGGACACTTCCCAATGCCAGGCGGACTGGAAATTTGATGCAAAATTCTGTATTTCCCGGGCGGCTCTTGACGTCGATCGTTCCGGAATGTTTTTTTACCATCTCATGAATGAGGCTGAGTCCGAGCCCGGTTCCCTTGCCCACCGGCTTGGTTGTGAAAAAAGGCTCAAAAACCCGCGACAGGACTTCCGGAGCAATACCGGAGCCATTGTCGGTCACGCGCAAACATATCCAGGTAAGCGGATCTTCCTTTAGAGTTTCCGTCTTGACCGTTAAAACGCCCTTGGCTCCCATAGCATCAAAGGCGTTGTTCGCCAAGTTGACGATGACCTGCTGAATCTGATTAGGGTTGCCCAGGACACGCGGCAGATCGGGCGCCAGGTCGCGTCGAACTTCCACTTGAGCTGTGCGCGCGCGCGCCATCACTAAGGAGAGGGCACCTTCAATCGTTTTGTTCAGATCCAGCGGTTCTCGCTCGACTTTGGAGACGCGCGAAAAGGTCAAGAGATCCTGCACAAGATCTTTGCAGCGTATGGCTTCCTTCTCAATGGATTTCAAGGGCATCTCCAGCACTTCGCCGGGCGTCATGCGGCGGAGCGCCGCCTGAGCAAACCCTAAAATGACTCCGAGAGGATTGTTGATCTCGTGCGCGACACCGGCGGCCAACTGTCCCACGGCCGACATCTTGTCCGATTGCCGGATAATGCTTTCAAGGCGTTTGCGCTCCGTCACATCTTTGGCCACGGCGATGACGCCGGTCGCATCGCCCTTTTCGTCTTTCATGACGGAGCTGGAAAACAGTACGGAAACTTTTTCGCCGGATTTCTTGAGAAATTCCAGCTCGAGATTGCGCACGGATCCTTTCATGATCAACGTCTCCTGCTCGGCCCCCATAGAGGATTGTTCTTTGGACATAAATAAAACGTGGGCGCGCTGGCCTTCCAGTTCTTTCTTCGCATATCCCAAAAGGTCCAAAGTCGCCTGATTCACCATTTGAATCGTGCCATCCGTCGCCATGACGACGAGCGGATCGATCATATGGGAGAGAATATTTCCCAAATAGTCCTTTGAAACCGTCGTGTCAGCCAGCACTTTGCTCATGCGATTAAAGTCGTTGGCCAAATCACCCAATTCATCGTGCGATACGACTGGCACCTCAATGCCATATTGCCCTTGAGCAATACGGCGTGTTCCATCGGCCAGTGATCGGATCGGTATTAATAGTTTGCGCATAAATACCAAGGTAAAAATGAATGTAATGAGTCCTATGGCTCCAATAATAAGACTCATTTGACGGGTAATTCGAGTGACCGTGAGGACAGTTTCCCGGAGAGGCATCCGCACCCGAATGGTTCCCAGACGGTGTGTTGAAACGGCGGCTAACGGACCTCCAAGCAAGAATTGCTCATTGGATTCATCATTTCTCTTCAGCCAAACGGGCGCCCACAATTCCATCGACAAACTCCCGCCTTCTTCAACGATTCGCATTCCGGGCTTATCTTGGCTCAGCATTTCCTTCGTCAGCGGGTCATCATACAGTTTGCCTTTTTCGGCCACATTGGTATGAGCGAGCACCCGTCCTTCGGTGTCCAAGGCGGCGACGTAATCCGCATCGACACCGGCTAGTTGCTCGGCTAGAAGAATGGGCAGGAGAATGGACTCGCTTTTTAATTCAAATCCCTGCTGAGTGTCTACAGCGAGAGCGTCCGCCTTTTCCGACCCGATTTCATATATATTTTTCTCCTGTGTGGATCGGACGACTTGTGAGGCCAGCCCAATGATCAGGATCCCGGCGCTGAGCCCTAAGGCAAGAAGAAACAGGATTACTTTGGTTGTAAGCTTCACGGGAACACCTTGTCGGCTTGCTTGACGAGCTCCGTGGACATCGTAAGGTTGCAGGCTTTGGCGCTGGTGAGATTGATGGCGACATGGATCTTCTCGGGAAACACCCGATCCATCGTCAAGGACCTGTTCAGCGCTAGACGGGTCATTTTGGCGGCGAGCTCGCCGATTTCCGCAAAGGAACAGGTGACAGACGCCATGGCTCCTTGTTCGACCAATCCATCCGAAGGAACGTAGAAAGGAATCCCGTTAGACAATGAAAATTCTTTAATTGTGGCGAAATTTTTGGGCGTCACCATGGCGGCGTCCGGCGGGAGCCAGATGGCGTCGACTTTTCCTTTGAGCGCGCGAAGGTGATCCGGCAAATCATCGGGATTCCGCACGCGGTCGGAAATCATCTCGACTCCCACTTGCCGAAGCATTTCTTTTTTCTGATCCATGTAAGCCTGGATGGAGTCCCCGGCCCAGAGGACCGCGAGCCGTTTCAAAGAAGGCTGAAGCTCCTTGAATTTTGCAAGCGTCAGATTTAGAGAGGGATTGGTGTCTATATTCAGGACGCCTCCGGAATGCTCGTCGGATTTGACTTGAGTGCCCGGAGCGAGGCAATAGATCAAGAGCGGACCTGACGGATAGGGAAAAAGCGCCGCCTTGCCGCCGAAGGCCACGATGATGCGCGTGCCGGAAGGAATTGCGGGTTCTCCTGCTGAGAGCGTGTACGATGGAATGGAGCGCCCGAAAGCTTTCTGGAAACTTTCAAAGGCTTGCTGGTAAGGCCCGGAATTAGAACTAAGGACTGCCACGACCGAGTCGTCGGATCCCAAAATTGGGGTAGGCCGAAGAGCCAGTCCCAGAAGAGCCAGTAGAAACAACCTGCCATGAGACTTCGCTATATTCATATTAGAACGTGTAAGCCACCGTGCCCGTCCAGCTCTGCCGAATAATTTCGCCATTTTGCCCCGACAAAAGAGGGCTCTGGGGCGGCAGGATTTCATAATGATCATGATTCAGCAGGTTAAAGGCATTCACCCCGACTTCAAATCCCTCCCAGCGGCCGGAGAAGGCATAGCCGGCATGCGCATTCACAAGAAAATAAGCGCTCACAGGGGCGAGCGTCACGGGCACCCCATTGGCTCCGATCGTCACCGGCCATAAGGTTCTGTCCACCCAATTGGTTGATATATTTCCGGTGAAGCCGTGTTTCTTGTAACGGAGACCCATATTGGCCTTATGCCGCGGCGATTCGAGCGCCGTCGTTTGATCCACTGTGCCGTCATGGAGATACTGGTAGGAATAGTTGGCAAACGAACTCAACGTCTGTGTCAGCACAACCTCCGCGCCGACTTCCCCTCCCGTAGCGCTCACCACTCCTCCGTTGGTATACGAAGACAGCACGTTGAAATTCGGCGGAGCGATTGACGTACTTTCAATATTGCCGGATTGGATAATATTATTCAGCGTGTAATGAAAAGCCGCGATAGTGGTCTTTACCCGGCCAAACGTGCCGTTGTGGGCGATCTCGACGGTCTGTATGCGCTCCGGGTCGAGGTTGCGCTCTCCCACGGTTTGGGTCTGAATAGTTGAAACGGGAGGATTAGGTATACCGCTCCCGGCAGGGTTTGGGGAATCCAGCGTAATGTCGAGAAAATTCTCCGTCAGGGTCGGGTTGCGAAAGGCGGTTCCAGCCGATAGGCGGAACACCTGCTGAGGGACCGGCTTATAAAGGAGACTGCCGCGCGGGGAGAAGGTAATCGGCGTAAAGGGATGACGATCCACCCGGCCGCTTGCCATAAAAGCCCAATGATCAACGATATCCCACCGATCTTCCATATAGACCGACCAGAGATCTTCTTCAAGCAAGCCGGGAGCCAGAGCCACGGACCGCGCGCTATTTCTGCGGTAGCTCGTCCCAAGAACCGCCTGATTATGAAAAGGCAATGTAACCGTTTGCTCAAGGCTCGCATCGTAGGTGTCGTAATCCAAATTTGGGTTAGATAAATCCGGGAATTCATCCAACGACGTACGGCCATGGTTCCAGAAGGCTCGCAAGCGCGTATCTTGATAGCGATAATCGGTACGCGCATAACTGGTGAGACCCTCTTCGTAAGGCGCTCCGGCTGACCCCGTGGTTGTCTGCGTATTGAGGTGCGTCAGTCCTCCGGAGACATCCCATTCCGAGTCTTTTGAAGGGGTATAGCCCAACGACGCGTTGAACTTGCCGGCTTGAGAAGCTAACTGGTTCGCATTTTGAAATTGATTCGTGGAATCCCATCCGGCTCCCATCTTGTATTTAAGCTGGTCGGTTTGATGGCCATAAACGAAGCTGCCATCCTGCGTGTTTCGTTCTCCGGCTGTGTAGCGCGCGATCCCGCCATGAAGTTCTTCTGGTGTTTTGGTGATGATATTGATAACCCCGCTGACCGCATTGGTCCCGTAAACGGCGGAGGCCGGGCCTTCGACGATTTCAATCCGATCGATTTCGTCCATCGTAACCGGGATGCTGTCCCAGGTCACATAGTCGAAGAGGCCATTCATGACGGTTTTGCCGTCGAGAAGAACCAGGGTCCGATTGTTGAAAGGTTGGTCCAACCCGCGGATGCTGACTTCCGCTTGGCCGGTGCGAGTCTGTATCACATCGACGCCCGGAACATTCCGCAAGGCGTCCCAGATATGCTGGGCGCCGGAGTCTTTGATGTCTTCACTGGTCACAACGTAAACCGTCGCGGGCGCCTGGTCGCGGGACTGCGGTTGTCGGGAGGCCGAGACGACCTTGGCTTCTTCCTGGAAAAACTGAAAGGCATCCTCGTCCACAGCCCAAGCAGGTGACCCTTGTTCAAACAGCATTCCGGCGACCAGGCTCATTACAAAAAATCGTTTTATATGTGCCATGTGACCCCTAAGTCAATCTCGCGATCTTGAGTCGGCAGAGGCGCGTGATCTCCGTAATAAGGTTGGATCAGGACATAGTTGGTGTCGAAAATGTTATGGATGCCCACATGCACGTCCAAATCCTTCAGGACGTCGTGTGCAGTAATGTTCATGTTGGCCAAGACCAACGCAGGGTACTCCGTTGTACTTAAGAGCGTGCCGGTAGGATCGTTAGCGGACGCGCTGGATTGGCCGGCTCGCTGGGATAGAAAGCTGATCGAAGGCGCATATTCCATTTTCCCTTCCCTATAATAAGTGCCGAGATTGATTTTGATGGGAGGTGAACCCAGAAATTGTTTCTTCGACTGTGTGACAAAAATGGCGGAGGCTTCCGGGCCGGGTGTCGAATAAGCCATATTCGCAAAACCGCCAAAGCGAGCATAATCCGTGCGAAGTTCGGCTTCGGCCCCTTCCGATTGATTTCGGCCGAAGTTCGCATAAGAGACCGTGTTTCCTTCAAAGACGATCGGGTTATAGATATTGATAAAGAAGGCATTGACCTTTCCGATCAGATGCGAAGTGAATTTGTAGCCCAGTTCCATTTCGGTCGTGTCCGCGGTTTCGGGTTTTAGATTGCCGTTAAAAACCTCCTGGCGGGAATAGACTTCATAAGGCAGCGGAATGCGGTAAGCGCTCCCATAAAGCAATTTGGCATTAAACGCGTCATGGACGTAGGTGATCCCTGCCCGCGGCGCGAAAGCGCTTCCGAAACTGGTATCTTCGTAACGTCCGCCGACCGTGAGACCGATAGGATCGATTTGTTGCGCATATTCAAACAGTCCATAGTTTGAATGGGTCGCAACACGGGTGCCTAAGTCATTGGGATTGGCGGACAGCTGTAATCCGGGTGTCCCGTCGGAGGCCACACTGTTCACTCCGTCCTGAATATAACCGCCGCCCGCTCGGATGTGCGCGGACCAGGGGGCCTCATAGATGGCCGCCAATTCTCCACGGTAACGCCACAACGTGGTGCCCGACCCTTCGAAATGGCCGTCGAAAGAGGCGGGGTTAGTAAACGAAAATGAGTTGTTTCGGGTGTATTCGAAAAGTGGTTGAAGCGTCAAATGGTCGGACAGTTTGGCTTTATAATCCAGGTGTGTGACGTCGTTATAATTATTGGTGGTCTCAAGGTAGCTGCCGTCGACCGGCGATTGAATGGTCGTAAAAGTGTCCTGCGCACCCCAGGTATAATTCGTCCGTTGGTAGCTGAGCGTTAGATTCTTCGATGTGGCCTGGGTGATGATGTGCTGCCAATTCTCGTAAGCCGAATCGGCATTCAGGTTGAGACGGTTTCCGTAAAAATCCGCGTAGTCCCTGGTGGATATCAAGGATGTTCCGTAGCCCACGTCGACCGCCACCTGT
>Ga0206852_1028_pt1 | contig 46523 bp, 41 predicted proteins | sample Alteio_BWOrgCont_14_FD_152849 | JGI IMG/M metagenome (GOLD analysis project Ga0206852, IMG submission 152849) | Enriched cells from forest soil in Barre Woods Harvard Forest LTER site, Petersham, Massachusetts, United States -... | ecosystem: Environmental > Terrestrial > Soil > Temperate forest >... | reverse complement strand
GGCTTTTATCGCTATTATGGCATAGCCAGCACCATCTTTTCTCTGCTTGGCGCCATCGCCCTGATACGCCTCGGACTTAATTTGGCCCAATCCAAGTCATTGGTCATTGGTGCCTTCCAGCCTCTGGCCTTTGCCCTCCCTGTCCTCCGTAGCCTCGGCGAAGGAGGATGCCTCGCGCTTTTCATCGCTTTCAATCACGGCCAAGGCCTTGGGATGGCAGTGCTGGGGCTAGTTGCGATAGGAACTTGGCGCCTGCACAAATGGAAGCGCGCGGTATCATGGGCCCTGCTGGCCGTTGCACTATTGGGAAGCCTTGCCGCCGTCTATTGGTGGCCGCGAAATCCCGCTCTTGATCAAGCTTATCGGCCCCAGGGTTGGCTCACAGCTTGGTATGGATTTAATATTTTCTCACGCCAATCTCCCGCCGGAGAGCGCGCCCTGCAAATCCTGGGTTTGATTGGCGTTGTAAATGTATTTGCCGGTCTGCTACTGCTCTACCGCAATCATATTGCTGGTTGGTTGACGATCATGCCGGTGCTGGCTTTGAGCCTGCCCTTGGTGGCTATTCCTGTAGCAAACACCATTACTACCCATGGGGCGGGCAACCTGGCCATCATCTTTACCTTCCACCGTATGTTCCTTGCGATACCAGCCGGGCTGGCCTTCGTTTGCTGCGGGGAAAGCTTCGTCTGCCGCGCAGCGACAGCCAGAACGTCTGGAGCGTTCAACTTTCCGTTTTCAACCGTGCTCGTTACCTTGTCACTGCTGGTCCTGACAACTCTCCCTGCCAGCGATCCATATTATAACCGGTTTTGGAACGCCTTGGTAAACTCGCCAAGCGATCTCTCGCTGAATGGGATCACGGATGGAACGATTGAAAAGGGTGTAAATGATATCGGCCAGAATTCTTCTCCCAAAATCATTGCCACTCCTGGCATTGGATACGCAATCAGAGCCATGGGCATAAAGGTCACTTCTTACGCCGACAAATGGATGAGCGAAAGCGCTCCGGCAACTTGGTTGCCTGCTTCTATAACCGCTTTTTCCAATGCGAGGCCAACGGCCCTGCTAGTGATACCCTCAAGTCGGCAATTATACACCCCGGCTTCCCTCGCGGGTGTTTTGTCTGGGCATTGGCCACCGCAGGAAGTATCCTACGAATATGCCGGAGGCCCCGAATTGGCTACCACCGCTGGCAAGCTTGGGGGCCAGCAAGTCAATCGAGGTGGCATTACATACTATTTCTTAAAAAAGCGATAGCTATAAACCGCTCCATTTGACAGAGCACTATTTCGCCCCTCGACCAAAAAAAATGACCGGTCCGGTAAGGAAAAGTATTTTAAAATCGAGCCACAACGACCAGTTGTCGATGTATTGAAGATCCAGCCGCACCCATTCTTCGAAACTGGTGATCTGGTTGCGCCCACTGATTTGCCAGAGACAAGTTAAACCTGGTTTGACGCTCAACCGCCTCCGGTGACACCGATCATCAAACCGGCGCACTTCCTCCAGCGGCAAAGGCCGTGGTCCAACCAGGCTCATTTCCCCCTTGAGAACATTAATAAACTGCGGTAGCTCGTCCAAGCTGAACCGGCGCAGAAATTTTCCCACCGGGGTCACCCGGGGATCGTTGGTTACTTTGAAAACAGGGCCCGTCATTTCGTTTCGCCCATATAGCTCCGATTTCTTTGCTTCCGCATCAATATTCATCGAACGGAATTTGAGCATGGTGAAAGGCCGGCCGTTAAGACCGGCGCGCTGTTGAAAGAACAGGACAGGACCACGTGACGATAACTTGATAGCGGCAGCAATAACCACAAACAACGGCAGAGCGAGCACCGTCAAAACAGCAGATCCAACCAGGTCAATGATCCGCTTCGTGACGATCCGAAAATCGGCGGTCGGGACTGTGCTGTAAACCAGGGCCGGATACCCGAAAAAATGGTCAAAGGAAACATTCGAGACCTTGACATCAAAAAAATCCGCCACCAGCAGGGCCTCCACCCCTTCCTGCTCGCACGCGCAAATCGCTTTTTCAACGAGGGAAAACTGCTGCAGTCTTGCACAAAATACCACGGAATTAACCGAATGGTGGTGCAAACAGTCGATCAACTGTACGAGCGACCGGGTCCCCAGGTCGAACTCATTAACGATTTGAATCGGACTCAGCGCCGTTTCCCTGATCCGAACACAGATCGGCCCGCTGACCTCGCTGTCACCCACGACGATGATCCGCCGGGTAAACTGATCCTGCGTGTATTTGTTTTTATAGATCCTCCGCAATAATTCTTCCTTGGCCAGGATCAGGGTGAAGCCCAGGGTTCCAAAGAGGATGACGACAACACGAGCAAACTGTAGCTTAAGTAAGAAAAGTGCCAGGATCAAGCTCACTATTAGCAACAGACACCCTTTTAAAAGTGACCAAACCGTGCGACTGCGCGCGGATATAAGCGGCCGGTCATAAAACCCCTGGGTGGTCAGGATAATTGGCGCCAGCAGTATCACCAGCAGGTAGAGCGTCCGGTAACTGGAAAAATCATCGACCTTGGTTAGCCAGCTGATGGGGACTTTCGAGCGGACGAAATACGCCAGCGTCAATGCTACGCAAAACAGTCCCGTATCAAGAATCTTATTAAGCCGTATCCGAAAGTTGTGTTGTTTCTCAAGCATCGGCTAACTATGATGTGTGCTAAACTTGCTATTCAAATCAAAAATGATGGGCAATGCATTACTAAGTCGTTTACAATCTGCCGCTTACTTTCTATCTGCCAGTCGCACAACACGAAGATAATGCGGGTCGCCCTTCAAGCGATTTCTCCAAAAAATAATCCGCCCGATGGTTATCGACCGCCTCAACAGCAATTTATTAAAGTACCCGCCGCCATTCTTGAAATATACATAATGAGCCTCCTTTTGAAAATTGCGATAGACGCTTTTATTTCTAAAATCTGATGGACTTTTCTGGCCGTGGCTGATCCTAAATGTCGCTATGCATTTGTCTACATACTGCAATTTTCCCATCTTTGAGATTCGAAGATACATGTCATAGTCCATCCAATAGTGCAGGTTGGTATCGAATTCACCGGCCCGTCGCAATATCTGCATGTTATAAAAACTCGCCGGGCCGAACACTTGATTGCCCGCCGACATCGTCTTAAAGTCAATCCTGGAAGGTGGCCGATAGGATATCGTGTCTTTTTCTGGCAAGCCATCATAGTAAACTTTGCAATTTCCGTAAAGAATCGCCTTGTCCCTGTGCTGGACAAATACCGCCTCGAGATTGCGGAAAGCATTTGCTTCATAATAGTCGTCGGCATTGAGGAAGGCAAACCATTCGCCCGTGGATAGCCGCAATCCTTTATTTATCGCGTCGGTCTGCCCCCTATCCCTCTCAGAAATCCAACGAAATTTATGCCTTTGCGGGTGGTTATGCGCTATATCCTTCAAAATATTTACGGTGTCATCTGTTGAGCCTCCATCCATAACGATATATTCATAATTCTCGTAACTTTGATTGAGCACGCTCAACGCCGCCTCCCTAATGCAACTGGCAGCGTTGTATGACGGTGTGACGACTGATATTTTCGGTTCCATTTTGTAAAGGCGACTTAAACGACTTTAGTCGCTCTCCTTTTTTCCAGTCTCCCTGTAAACTGCGCAGGTTTCGTCGATCATCCTCTCCAAGCCAAAATTAGTGCGCGCGAATTCCTGCCCGTTATGACCCAGCTCGGACAGCTCTGCCGTCGCTCCCGCATAACTATTGAGAACCCCCGCGATATCCGACCAGGCATCCTCCTCGAAAAAGAGCCCGGTCTCATTCTCCCGGATTATTTCCTTCAGTCCACCGACTCGCGCGGCAGCCACCGGTTTCCCGAAATACATCGCTTCAAGGATCACATAGCCGAACGCCTCGTCCCGCGACGGCAGGATCACCAGGTCGCACCCTTGGTACCAAGGGCCCAAGTCCTCGATAAATCCCACCATGAGAATCTGCTGGTCCAGATGATAGCTTTGAATCCTTTGCTCGATTTCGTGTTTCAGCGGGCCATCTCCAGCAAGGAAAATCCTGATCGCTGGATGTAGTTTGCTTTTCGATCGATGGAGCGCGTCCAAAAATTCAAGATGCCCTTTGGCTTCGAAAAAAACCGCAGGAAAAAGTATTTTGAAGTTTCGCTGGTTTTCTTCTCCGTACACCTGCCCAGGCCTATCGGCAAGGACGTCCGGCGCACTGATTCCGTTGTAAACAAGGTGTACTCTTTCCGGTGGAGCACCCAAGCCCTGCAGAATCTGGTCGCATGAATGCTGCGAGACGCCGATATACCTAGTTTTTGAGATCCAGCCCAAACTCTTCTCGACCGCCCAATAAATCCGGCCGCGCAGGCCATTAAACTTATGAAAGGATCCACCGTGCGGGGTATAGACGATCCGCCGGTTGCCGCACAACATTGCGGCACCCCGGCCGATCGCGCCCGCCTTCGCGCCGTGGAGATGGATAATGTCCGGCCTGGTCTTCCTTATAATCGAGAGGATCTCTCGCAGCGCCCGGAAATCCATGTCCGGATCAATCCCCCGGCCCATCGCCACTTCATGCAGGTCGACCCCATTTGCCGCCAGCTCCACCATCGCTTTTTTAAAACCGGCGTCGGCTCGTGACAGGGAGTAAATCAAAGCGACCTTGTACCTTTTTTTGTCCAAACCAACCAGCAGATCGACCACATGTCTGCGGATCCCTCCGACCGTGGCTTCCAGTATCATCAGGATCGAGGTCATGACTTAAGCCAGCGTGTTTAGGTACAGATTTCTGACGTTCAACACGAGGGAGATTATCGTTTTCGGCATGCTAGTCGCCACATAGGCCAGGATGTATTTTCCACGGGCGTGGCCTTGCCTCAGTTCATTAATTATTTCCCTCGCCTCCCGCAGGCGCAAGGATTGCAGCAAAACCAGCGCGACAATCCATTCATATTGTCCCGGTTCGATATTGCAACGGTGCTTCATCGCCTCCGGCGGAAGATATGACGCATAATCGTCCTGACCGGTCGCTCGCCGCCGCCGCGCGAATCGCTTGATCACATTGACCTCACTTTTTTGCTCCAACGTTCGCGACAAGGTGTAGCCTCCGCTGTTCAATCGCCATTGACCAAGGATCGCATCGAGCTTCGCTATTTCGGCGACTTCGCTGATGCGGAGCCAGAGATCATAATCCTGGGCATTGCGGAATTTTTCCCGGTATCCGCCCAATTTGACCACGACATCGGTGCGAAACATCACATCGCTTTGCTGATAGATGCACCGGTGAAGGAGCGTGCGCGCCGGACAGGATGTCTTTATGTTGCGCGCGCCGATGACGCGGCCACCGGCATCGATGATTTCGGAACCACCACCAACCAGGGCGATTCCGGGATTTTGCTCGAGAAAGTCCACCTCTGCCTGCAATCGATGCGGATGGGAAATATCATCGGAATCAAGGCGAGCCACGTACTTCCCGCGCGCCACCGAAAGGCCGAAATTCGTCGCTGCTGTCGTCCCGGCGTTGGCTTGCTGGTAAACTTTGATCCGCCGGTCATGAGCTGCATATTTTTCGAGGATGGCCGCAGTGTCGTCGGTTGATCCATCATTTATAATGATGAATTCAAAATCGCTCAACGTCTGGCTCAGGATGCTTTCAATGGCCACACCCACGAATCGCTCGTCATTGTAGACGGACATCAGCACGGATACCATCAGGATAGGCTCGCTGGTCATTTCGAGAGTAGGTTTTCTCCGCATTTGGTAAGCAGCTGGGCGGTGACGAGTGAGTCAGTCTCTGCAATTGACCTCTCCATTTTCTGGTCGGCAAACCACGCTATCGTCACAAATCACAATTAAGGGACCTCTCGACCACTTCTTGAATGACTACGGTCGGCTTGAAATTGTCGACATATCCCTGCCCGTAAGTGCCATTGCTCCAAACGTAGTGGGCAGCATAAAACTCCTCCGAAATATACGAGGTCATATAGCTGAAAAAACTATCCCGAAAAACCAACACTCGCCTGCTGGGATCGACGTCAGGATTAATCGTGTCAAATTCGTGCGATTGCTCAGCCGTAAATCCCCCGCTGTCTTGAATGCGTTTTCGCAACTGTGCATGCATTGGATCTCCCTCCCCGACAACCTGTGCATGTGAAACATTCTTCTTCGTGACCTCGATCTCTTCCTCCCTCATTTCATCTGCCAATCCAAGCATATTAGCCAAATCTCCGCCCCTCAGCCAACGTCGGCTCACTATATAATCTCGATCCAAATCAAGGTGTGGAATGCGCAACCCCACTGCACCATTTTTGCCAGAATCAACGGCCCTCATGATATCCTCACACGCAATAAACGCCCCCAGAGCGTTCCAGTGGGTATCGGTGAGATGATAAAGCCTTCCGCGGGATTTCGCTCTGATCAACGCCGGCCGCAGATCCACCAAAATGAGATGCTTACATGAACGCGCCTTTTCCAGGAATTGATCGAGCCTCGATTTCTTCGAGACTGGCTTTATCCAATCGGGAAGATCCTCGGGGTAAATAGTATGCGGGTCAGGAGCAACAATCAGCACGTACTTGATGCCAAGGGCGGCTAACCGAGCCGCCCTTTCTTCCAAGCGCCCGATGTCAGCGGCAACTTGCTGGTCGGAAAAAGGCATCAAGTTGCGATAAATTTCTACGTTTTGCTGACCCGCAAAGAAAAGATGGCCATTTTTTCCAAACACGACGTTACCAGTCGTTGAGCTTCTCAGCACTTGATATCGCAAGCGATTATCCACGTGGATTAGTTCCGATCTGAATGGAAAATCTTCGGAATACCAGTCGTCGAACTGCCTTGGGTATTGACTTAGAAATGAAATGGCTTGTTTGCCCCAGGACTGCGCGCCGGCTTCGGCATTTTTAAATTTAGGTACACTCAAGCGAGCGAAAAAATTGAGGATAAAGCCAGAAATTAGCACGCCGTAAAATCCGGCCAGCAAGATGCCATAATGCGATTTTCGCATATGCCTAAAACCTGTAGTAAATGAATGGGCTAAATGTAGATCCAGATAGATATATTATGGACACCACGAATATTGCGACAAGGACCGCGCTGAACGCATACGATCCAGCCAGCGACATGCGCCGGACGGACAGCTCCGGCACAATGTCGAAGGAAAACAGCGCGGCGGCGGCCAACGCCATACAAATTTCTGGATCTAGAAACGAGCCCAACGGCCTTGCGTATATGCTGCCGGAAACGGGCTCAAACATCCTGCGGAGATAGGTCAGGATGACCTGCAGGCTTTCGCTCCTAAATATGACCCAGCCCACAAGCACTGCGAGCCAAACGTACGCGAGCGATGCCACTCGCGGCAACCTGGCTATCAGTCCTGACATCCAGCGTTGCCTTTCGATGACCAATATGGATCCATGGAAGAGACCCCAGATAATGTAGGTCCAGCTCGCGCCGTGCCAAAGGCCGCAAAGCGAGAATACGATAAACAGGTTGACGTACATACGGGAGGGTGCCGCGCGGTTCCCGCCCAATGGTATATAAAGATAGTCTCGAAACCAACTCGAAAGCGAAATGTGCCACCGACGCCAAAAATCCGTCACAGAACGCGCTGCATAGGGATGCTTGAAGTTCTCGAGAAAATGAAACCCGAACATACGCGCCATCCCTATCGCCATATTCGAGTATCCGCAGAAATCGTAATAGATCTGAAAAAAGTAGCAGATGCCCCCGAGCCATGCGACTGGGGCGCTCAGATCCGGGCTGTTGGACTTCGCAAGGCCGAAAATACTGTCGGCTATCTTTCCGACAATGTCGGCGATCAATATTTTTTGCGCAAATCCATAAATGAAACGTCTTGCGCCAAAGGTGAAATTTTCGACGGAAAGGACACGTTCATCGATATATTGGCAGACATCTGCATAACGCACGATCGGCCCGGCTATCAGCTGTGGGAAAAAAGTCTTGATTAGGGCAAGCTTGGTCAGGCTTCGCTGGACTCCTATTTTGCCTCGGTAGAGGTCGACCAAATAGGAAACCGACTGAAATGTATAAAAGGATATTCCGATCGGCAGGTGAACGGGCACATTTGCAATCGAAGCGGCGGGTCGGAATAAATGGATGACGAGATTCGCGTTATTAATGAGAAACCCCGCATACTTGAAATACAATAAAATCGAAATGATACCGGATATTCCCAATATGAGAAATACCCGTTTCCAATAATGGCTCCGGGCCTTGTCAATCAGGCAACCTGCGACCCACGCGAGGGTTATCGATCCGATCATTACGAACGTATACTGGAACTCACCCCATGCGTAGAATAGGAGGCTTGTCACTATTAGGACGCCGTTCTTCCATTTGATCGAAGGAAAAATGACATATAATAAAAGCGTGACCGGCAGGAAAAGTAGGATAAAAGTAAAGGAAGTGAAAACCATAATCTTGATGAGTCGGTTGTCGGAATGGCTATCAACACCTTGCTAGTGACGGTAATCCCTGTTTCTAGCCGATCAGGTCCGCGACCTTTGGATTGGCGAAGAATTCGGCAAATCTATGCTCCCAAGTATGGCTGGCGCGGCTCCGCTTCAGTCCCGCCATGCGGATAGACTCACGGTTGTCGTCATGGGACAGATAAAAGCGACACTTATCGACAAGTTCGTCTTTGCTGCGATAGCATTCGATTTCGCAGCCAATGTCGAAATAGGCTTCCAGCTCCTTCGTATAGCGGGTCAGGTAAAATCCTCCGGACATGGGAACCTCGAAATCCCGCAAGCGCAAATGGTACAGCTCCTCGCCGCCTTCATGGCCTCCGGAATAGACCGTGGCAAAGCCAAGGTTGACTTTGCTTTCGGCAAATACCCGAACCATCTCCGTATCATCGAGAATGCCATTGGCGTGGCCAGCCAGGGTCTGATTGATTGATCCTTCGCCACTCCGCCTGATAACTTTACCCGCAATAAAGTGCAATACGTGGGCAGCGCCGTTCCTTCTAGCCATGGTCAAAAGTTTGTCAGCGCGTTCAGCAAAGGTCACATTCCCCACTGCCTCGCCGTTGGCTTGCCACTTCGGACCAAATGCCTGGACATTTACTCCTGCAGTGATTAGGGCCGCAACCGATTCACCGCGGTCGGCATAGCGCTGTCCGACAAAGCTTGCGTCATAGCGATAGGCGTCGGTGGTGGGCGCATAGAAATCTGGATTTGCCGCCATCTGCATCTGGACCGCAGTGGCACCCAGGGCCGCGAACTTTTCTGCCGCATGGGCTTCCGTATAGACATTGCAGTCGACCAACCGGCAAATCTTATGCACCAGGTGGAACTGATGGATATTGTTGCAGCTGTAATTGAAAACCGGTACCCCTTTTGCTCTGATGACGCTTAGGACGCCCTCGTCGATAAATCCATCGCAGAAATAGAGGAAGCAGAAATCGAATGGATGAATGGCATGTTCCTTGGCAAAGGTGTTCGCCAAGACCTCGCTCAAATGCCCTCTTTGCTTTTTAAGCCAATGGTCACTTTCGGCGTGGGTGAAAAACTCGTCGTAATCGTAATCAAGCAATACCACCCGGTGTCCCATTTTGACCAGGGGCTGGTGGAGATTAGTGCGCCAGATATGGCTCTTCTTCGCCGCGGTGAGTGTTCCGGCGTTTGGTATTGCCATTAATATATTAAATTTTCTCATTTGCCAGCCCTGCCATATCGGCAGTACCTGTGTTGTTTCGCCTTTTTGTAAAGACGAACAGTCCGCAAGCGTAGTCGCTCTTAGCAAACTCCGCCATATCTGCGTTCTCACAGAATTTACCCGTATCAGCCACGGCGGAGAATTCGATCAGTTCCAGCATCGAAAACAGCTCGATCACCTGCAGGGGCGTCCGGATTAGATGGGCGTTATAGCATGTCCGTGGCCGGCCGATCGGGGTGGAAATATACAGCCGGCCGTCCGGCTCCAGCATGCGCGCCATTTCGGCTGCGGCTTTCTCCGAACCATGTGCGTCAATCGGATCCCCGTATCGTCCAAGGCCGATATGTTCGATCACATGAAGCGAAGAAATCGATGGCACCGAGCAGTCGGGATAGTCCGTCCCCAGGATGGATCCTTTGACGCATATCAGATTCTCCAAGGGCAGCTCGATTGGGCGAATGTCAACGAATGTCGTTTTCACCGTCGCGGAAAGATAGCGGACAAAGTCAATTTGGGATCCGATATCGCAATGCTCCCTGGGCTTGATGGCATAAATCCGGTTGAAAGCCCAGTAACCCTGATAAAAGTAATGCGGATCGACTTTGGTCGTGGCGGTTCTGTCGTGTAGTTTCGGAAAAAGAACGAATTCTCCATGGCGGCGGCCCGATGAAACCCGGCGGTAAGCCAGCAAAGACCCCACATAGCGCGCAAGGTTCGGCAGGAAATAAATCAGCCGCCTGACATCGACTGCTTCATCCACAAAGCGGTGGATCAAGAGCAGCGTTTTATTTCCTTTGATATATTTCAGCATGAAATGGATTGCCGTTGCCGATTATGGCTAAAGGAGCAAACTATGGTCAATGCTTGCGGCACTCATTCCTGACGGAATAAGACCATTGTCGTAACAGAAATTCGTCAGGCAAAGTCTTTCCATAACTCGAAAGCCACGCAATTTCCTTCGATTTCTCACTTCCTGGAACGTTTCGGCAATGGCTATTAGGCCCGTTCCGGGATCGAAATCGCAGAATCAAAGGCGGCGGACTTAACTCAGCGCCATTCCTCTCATAAAAGTAACCACCGAACGATATCGATTCGCGCGAAAGCCAAGCGATTCCAGCTTGCGCCATACACCAGGCTCTTTGTTCGGGTCATGAAATTCTATAATAATGCATCGCACTTTTGGCAGCCATGCGTCAGACGATTCCCCCAAGACAGCGAATTCGGCCCCTTCTATATCAAGCTTGAGCAAATCTATTGAATCAAAGTTGAACGCTTTCATCAAGGATGGGACTGATACGCCCTGAGCGTCAAACGGTCCTTCTCCCGCGGAGACAACAGACGAGGCATTCAAAGCTCCAACGACCTTGAGGTTTTCTTCCGATGTCCACAGGCCCTTCTTGACTAGTTTCACCCGGTCCCCGTACGCGGACAGATTTGCCTCAGCAATACGATAGTTTTCGGAGTTGGGCTCCAAGGAAACAATCCTCGCTTCGGGCCACTTCGTGGCCCAATGGGACGCCAGTTCTCCGATGAAGCATCCGGCATCGATGATGGTTTTCGGCCTAAATTCGCCCAGACACGCGTCATATTGTTTCTGGAATACATTGTTAGCAAGTTCACGAATGTGCTCGCGCTGCAACCGAAGCGTGAAGGGATATTGCAAGCTCTTCAATTGTACTGCAACGAGTTCGTTGTCCCGTCGCCTGAGCTGACGGAGTGTGTTGGGGCCTTCGGCTATAAGGATTGACCAATCGTCCGCCCACTTGCTGCAGGCTCGGTGCAACCGTTTAGGGAAAAGTGGACGAACGAGTCTTCTTACATCGCTGATCATGGCAAGACCCTGCCGATGAAAAAAACAATCGGTCAAGTAAACTGGTGCGTGCAATCAAAAGCTGAACCACGGCTGCCGCATGAACTAGATATTCGCTTCAGTCATGGTCGAGAATATGCCACAGCGCCGTGGCCAGGCTTTCCGCGCGATGAAAGGTTGTATACTTGGCAAATACTTCCTGCTGGGCCTTGAGCGCACGTTGTTCCGTCAACGCCGGATTCTTAAGCATGGCCGAAAACATCTCCGTATACTCGGCCGGAGTCTTGGCGACGAACATGGCATCCGGACTGAACCGGAATGGCAGTAGCTTAGCATCGTCGATTAATTGTGGCACCCCGCAGGCAGCCAGGATATAGGTGCGCTCATTCAGCTCGCTCGGCCAATCAAGGCTGTTGTCGATGTGCAGATTGATTCCCACCTTTGCACGTGCATACAAAAAGCGCTGGGCTGCAGGCGGAACCCAAGGTGTAATTCCGGCCCATAAGCCCTGTCCGTGCCGGAAAACCCCAGGCAGGTAGGCATAATATCGTTCACGTTTATCCGCATTGCGTGAAGCGAGAAAAACAAAGTCGATATCCCGTGTAACTCCGGCGATCGGGTGATAGAGGAGCGGATTGGCGCCAAATTCGACACTTAGAATCGAATAACCGTTCTCGTAAAATGGCCGGTATTCTTTACGGCTGGTCAGATATTCCGGCGCCTTGAAACTATAGTAAAAGTCAATCCCATGCCCGACGGCCCATTTTAAGCGCGGTGGCAGTGGTGTGTTGCCATACTCCTCCAGCGAAGCCGTCAAACCCAGCTTGAGCACCTGTGAAACCCGGTATTGGCGTACCGCATCCAAGTCCAGCCGGGCGAGATACTCAGCGGAGTCGCTCGAGAGCAACACGGTCGGACGAAATTCCAGCAGTTGATCCCTCAACGATTCCTCCCAAGCCAAACAACGTGTCGGCACACCAATGAACTGCAAACTTGCCGCCAGATTCAAAAACAACGAATAACCAGCCGGCGAACGCTTCGCCGAGGGTACATGGATCAAAATACGCAGACGATCGCCATATCCGGTGTATTTCCCAGCGAAAGACTCCTTGACACTGCGGACCAGGGCTTGCCCCTGCGTCACCAACGGGTTATTGCTTGAATCCGGGAAGCAGCTGAAGTCGTCTGCCTCGGACTGCGCGGCTTTTTCAAACACCCACTTGAGTACTTGGTCGTGCCTCGCTCGAGTATGGCGGGTAATCCGCCTTTCAAAAAGACGGAAGCGCAGCAATGAATGAATTTGTTCGATTCGTTTTAACATCTGGGAGCCGCCCTTACTTGCCCCACACAATCGCTCTTCCGTTTTGGATTGCCGACGCCTAAGCAATAAACTAGCATTAAGTGCCGACCGATGAACGTGCAGTATTCACGCGAATTTTTCCAGAATCAACGTTGCCACGGTTAAGATAGACCATCTCGGCTGCCACCAGCACGTATACTGTCAAATACTGGATCTTGGCGGTACCATAAATACTAAGGCCGGCTAACGAGGCGACACTTGCCGAAGCTAAAGTGAATCCCAGAATAGACAGGGCCATTGCTCTAGCTCCTGGATTGTCAGCCTTTTCTAGCGTCGCCAGCACGAATTTGCATTGGATATAATATAAATAAACGAGCAGGCAAAATCCTAAAAGACCAAGCCTCAACCAAAAACTCCAGTATTGCATATGCACCATAGTATCGATGGCAAAGTCGTGATCGGGATCCGGGCTTTGCAACACGGCCCCTGGACCGATACCCAACACATAGTGTTGCTTGATCAATTCCCATCCGAGGACAATATCACCGGCATGCTGTTGGTTGGCAGAAGAATTTCTGGCATATTCTTCGGAATTCTTGTCAAAAAGGTTTGCCGGGTTGATCTTGGGAAGAAACTTATCGCCCCATACAACGACCATCAAGATGCCAACTGCACCCAAGAGCGTGATCGCGAGAAGCGATTTCTTAAGCTTCCTTAATCCGTAGGCCATGATGACGGCCAAAATTACTACGGACATAAATTCTGGCGTCCGACGGAAAGACAGGAATATAGCGATCACGATCGTGATCGCCATTCCAACATCGAACAGCCTACCCGCTTTGACGACGGATCGGGCAAGAAACAGGCTAAAACCGAATGCCCACCAAACCAGCAGCGGACCTTCAAACGCTGTCAGCCCCCCATATTCTGGGCTGATAACGCTCTCCCACCCAAAGATATATTGCACTAAGTGGATTATCGCGGAAAATATAATTATCCAGCCAAGGATGCGATTAAAACTGAGCAAATGGTTGAAGTTAAAAAAGGTTCTTCGAAACACAAAGTAGAGCAGACACATGATTATCGCCGCCCTCAATTCTTTTAAGCCTGTGCCTTGCCCTCCTCCAAAAAGATTTCCCCGTATGGCCGCGGCAAAATAAGCAGCGATTAACGTTATCACAAGAAGTAGAAACAACCGGCGAGTCCTCCGTGCCATGACAATTCTTTCCTTTCCCGCCAAAAATAGCGTGGCCAGTGCAACAATGACCATATCCAAAATCGAAAGTCCGCCCAAGCTTTGGTAGACAAGTGCCGGACTGGCATTATCCAACCCATACGTGTCCTCCATCAGAAAAACATGCAGGAATGCCATGCCTAGTAAGATCCAATAGCACGCACTCCTTAGTCTGATCCGCATGACAATGGATCTAATCCAAGCAGCCTTCTCGCCCATAATTTTCGCATGAGACGCCATGAGGGGAAACTTTTGTCCGATTGCTTCGTTGCACACTTTATTCACTGCATTAATTCCTGGAAGATAGCTTCCATCTGCTGCGAGAATTGCGCCCTCGAATAAGTTCTGACCGCATGGTCCTGCGCGGCCATCGCCATTTTTTGCATCTGCGTCCCATCTATTGACGCCATGCCTCGAACCGCCGTTACGATCTCTTCAATCGAACAACCAGGCAGCATTATTCCCATATTTGCCATGATATCGATCCCAGCGTTTTTGCTCATGATGGGAGTAAACCCCAATTGCATGCAGGTAACGGCCGCCGTGGAGGTCCCTTCGCTGCAGGATGGAAAGATAAAAGCAACAACATTCCTAGTCGCTTCCCGAAAGCGCCTGTCCGATGGATACAAATAACCGTGACTGATAATGTTTCGGCACCGCGTGAGCTCACGCGCATAAGCTTTTATAAAGTCTGATTCCAACCCATAAGGGCCAATGACGTGCAGGGTAAGTTCCGGCATCCTAGAAAATGCCTCAAGCACCAGATCCAGCCCTTTGTGGACGGCACCGGCACCTCCAAACCAAAGAAAGTCTTTTCCGCCAATTCCCCCCGCTACTGGATCGCGCGCCTCTGGCAAGGGAGATCCAGTCACAGGCAGGCATTTCATCTTTCTCTGCATGCCCGGTGGAAAAGTAGCCCGGGTCACCTCATTCCCCCCCACCGTAATAATATCTGCCACCCTGGCGCTTTCATCAAAGGCATCAATGGCCTCCAGCGGAACCGACCGTCGCGGAATGAGTATAACCCCACGGCGCAACTTCAGTGCCTGAAGCCTTTGTTCCTCCGCTTGATTGGAAAATCGATTATAACTTCCCGTGGAATGCAAGACCGTCTTCGTGCCCGGGCCCGCATGTTTCGAGATATTTCGATGTATATCGAAAATCAGGTCATATTCATGGCGTGGCCTAAATTCTTGATCGGCATGTGATATCGCGTCCACAACATAGCCAAGGCGGTTTAAAATACGGGCGATTTCCACGCTTTCCCACAAATTACTATGCCCGTTAAATCGTGGGTCGGCTGATGGCCAAAGGAGTGGCCCTGGGATATAACTCAGCAGCGCCCGGCCGCGGGGATGCGACGAACCTTGATAAAATCCAATGACACGCTTGGGCCTGACTGCCCGGTAACGAGCTTTTAAAAAATATATAATACTTCTAATCAACAAGTGAATACGCGAATTTATCGGGAAGCCTTTCCGCGAGTCTTCTCGCACTATATCCTTCGCACGCTTTCTTCAGCACCATAGAGATTTCTCCTAATCAACACAAAAACCAGCGGCAGAGAAACAAAATAGCTGGCAATTATGCAGGCCACGGCGCCCACGGCGCCATAGTCTGGAATTAAGATAAAGGCTAAGACCAAGAAAGCGGCTAATTGCAGCACGGAAATCCTTGATATTTGACCGGTGAGGCCAAGCGCCAGCGTCACCGCGCCGACTCCACCTCCCCCGATCAACCCCAGCGCACACCAGACCGCAAAGGCAAATCGTAAGGACGCGCTTGGATGCACCTGGTGTTTCAACACCAATCCAAAGATTGGCGGCAGACAAATCATAAAAAACGCCCCCGTTAAAATCGAATAGAGCGCCGCCATTTTCACGTAGCGTGTAAATATCTCCCGAATTTTATGGCGCTTATCATTAACACTGAGTTCCACCATTTTTGTCCATGCAGGCTGGAGCATCACGGTCAAGGGGGTCTGGACTGCCGTAAGTACCTGGAGCAAAATCCCAAATACCGCCACGGCTTCTGCGCCATGATAATAAGTAATCAGTGAAAATGGTCCTACAATCAACAACGTCCCGCAGATCTGCATGACAATAAAATGCATGCTGGCCGTTTTCAGCGATTTGACCTCTTTGATCGGGTTAACGTCGTTTTTAAACCCAATATTCAGGTGTGCTGTCATCAGCAGGTGGATTAATATTGTCAGAGGAGCAAAAACAGCCGCTGCATTTATCGCCAGCACACAGAACGGAAGGCCACCGTGGAAATGCAAACCGGCGACGATCAAACCCGCCCCGAGAATGTTCGCCACCAGTATATGCAGCTCGCTGATGTAGCCGGCTTGGAAAGTATAGGGAATCTTCTGGATCAAAGAAAGCGGTAATTGGAGAAAAAAAATACAAAATGCTATCAAGACTGTCAGGTTAACCTCGGCTTTGGCCGCCGCGGTATGTATTTTAAAAAGCTTTTCCCAGTCGATTCTTGGCAAAGCGAGCCAAGTTCCCAATATGCCAACACAGGCAATAGCAGACATGAACATAAAAAGACCTTGAATGTGCTGGTTCGCCGAGCGCGTGTCCCCCTTAGCGTAAAACCCGGTAAGCCGGTTGATCATGGCCGAGCTGAGCCCCATATCCAATAGGAATATATAACCAGAGGCCGATGAAATTGCCACCCAAATGCCAAAACGCTCGGTTCCGAGATAATTTATTAACAACGGGATAATTAAAATTTTTAACAGAATTGAAGAAAATCGATTAACGATGGCTACGCTCGCCGATTTTAAAATCGGTTCCCATGTAGGACTGTGACTCATATTGATTGGTTTTAGTCTATGTCCGCTGAGTTGGCCTTCATTTGTGAGCAACGGCTCCAGGCCACGCTTGCTCGTCTGAGTCTCCACGGGAAGCCACCTCGAATTTGATATTATCCAGAAGAGTATGGCCGCTCTCAGGGCAAGGAGGGCTGACTAGAAAGCGATGCCCTCGCCTCCCTGAAGCTGCGACGCAATTCCGCCGGCGTAACCGTAGCGGTGCCAATCTTGCCCACAACCAGGCCGGCCGACTGGTTCGAAAGTATCGCCGCCTCAAGGGGAGATGCCCCTGCAGACATGGCCAGAGTAAAACTGGCGATCACGGTATCTCCCGCACCGCTGACATCGAATACTTGTTTGGCCGTAGTATGAATATGAACGGGAATACGGCCCCTGACGCACAACAGCATGCCAAGCTCACTCAGAGTGATAAGCAACACTTCGGGCTTAAGGGTTTCCAGCAATTTCGCCGCCGCCAGAAGGAGCGGTCGATCTTCCATCGGGTCAGTTTGCCGGCTATCGTCAGGCATGTCCGCAAGCTGAAAGGCTTCCCGTCGATTGGGTGTCAACAAGGACAATCCACACAGGTTCACGGAATGAGATGGCTTCGGATCCAGGCTAATCCAGACCTTACGCTTGCAGCCCCGCCGCACCACGTTGAGCAGTTTCTGCGTAACGACCCCTTTGTTATAATCCGCAACGATGAGCGCGTCCGCATGAACCAGCGCCTTTTCCATCTTGCGATAAAGGGCCTGCCTTGCCGCCCCATCCAGGACACTGTCTGTCTCCCGATCCAGTCGGGTGACTTGCTGCTGGCCGACGACAATACGTATTTTTGTGCTGGTGTGCCGGCGCGATGACCTGATCAGCCCGCTCATGTCGATTTTCTCGGCCACAAGGAGTCGGCAGAGTTGATCAGCGGCCGCGTCATCCCCAATGGCGCCAAAGATGGCCACTTGACAACCTAGACTTGCAAGATTGCGGGCCACGTTGGCGGCGCCGCCAGGCATAAAGCTCTCGGACTCGACATCCACCACCGGGACAGGCGCCTCCGGGGAAATGCGTGTGCTCCGTCCCCATACAAAGTGATCTAGAATCACGTCGCCCACCACAATAATCCTTGCACTACGAGCAGCAGAGAGAATCTGTCTACAGCGTGATTCAGTGAAATTAGAAGATGATTGTTCTAAGCGCATTTTCATCGAGGCGTGGCCCGGATCCAATATGGAATCGGGTAGAACTACACTGCGTCACTAAATTCAAACTTGGGAGACAAGTGTAATTCCTCGAAACTCAGCCGGCCCAAATCAATGGCCGGTCGCCCGAACAGGACATAGACACTCCTGATAATGTCGTTCTTGGTTGGATAAAAATGATCCGTGAGCGCCGTTGAGGTGGGACAAGGGACATTCGGGCAGGCGATGGACACCGGGGCAGCCTTGAGCGCACAAAAGTCAGACTGGCAAACTTTCGCAATTATTTCGGAGCCCACGCAAAAACAGCCGTGTGTAGTATCGAAGGTGACCAGGCGCCCGGTTTTCTTCACCGACCGGGCGATGGTCTCGTGGTCCATGGGCTGAAGGCTGACCAGATCAATAACCTCGGCATTGATATTATTCTCCCTTAAGAATTGATCGGCCTTCAAGACGTCCATCACTCCGTCTCCATAGCTAACGATGGTGACATCCGTCCCCGATTTGACGATCCTGGCCTTCGCCAGCTCGTCGAAATAATGGTCAGCAGAAACATTTTGCCGCGTCCCGTACAGCCAGCGTGGCTCCAAATACACCACAGGGTTTTTGTCTTTGAGCGCGCTATTCAGCAGGCCTTTGGCTTGTCGGGGGGTTGAAGGCACCACGACCTTCAGGCCTGGAACCGCACCAAATAAACTATATAATGCCTGCGTATGCTGCGGGCCGTTCCCCCATTGCCGACCAACCGCAATTCTGAATACGATTGGCACAGGATTGTCGCCGCCAAACATATAGTTCCACTTGGCGGCCTGCGTCAGGATCGAGTCCATGGCGAGCAAGGCAAATTCGACGCGGCCATGATGAACGACCGGGTGCTTGCCGCGGATCGCGGCCCCGACCGCGGCTCCGGTGACCGCCGCCTCGGAGACGGGCGTGTCAAAAACACGATCGGCAAAACGCTCCTTCAGGCCTTTGGTCGTGCCATCCGCGCCATTGGGATAGCTCACGCCAAGCCCAACGATAAAAATATTATCATCCAACTCCATGCTGCGGAGCATCGATTCCTTGATGGCGTCGGTGTAAGACAGGTTATTATGCGTAGACATCAGTAAAAATTTCGCCGGCTTCGGGATACGGGGCCGCGCACGCTTGCTCAACCGCCTGGTTGCAGGATTCACGGATTGAAGCTTCGATCTCATCCAGTGCCTGCTCCGGCATGAGGTCCGCGGACAGGAGCGCCCGCAGTTTCCGAATCGGACACTGCCGCTCTCTCTCCGCCAGAACATCGATCTCGCGGTAGCCCGCTTTGTCGTCGAAAAGTGGCGCACTGTGGGCCATGTGGCGATAGACGATGCATTCGAGCACCACCGGGATGCCGTCAGCGATAAACCCCAGCGCTTGCTTTGCTTTCTCGTACACATCGATATAGCTATTTCCGTCGGCTTTTATATATTTCGCACCCAAACCAGTGACCAATCCCTCCGTATTGTGATTTTCGGCCCGGCGATCCTTGAGCTTGCTCATCACTGAATACAGGTTGTTTTCGATCACCAGCAGAAGTCGCAGCCGGAAAAGGGCCGCAAGATTGATCGATTCGGACACCACACCCTCCTCGGATGCGCCATCGCCAAAAAATGCCACGGTGACGTTTTTATTTTGCGAAAGTTTGTCGGCCAGGGCCGACCCGGTGGCAATGGGAACTACGCTGCCCAAAATAGGCGTGCTGCCCATGAAATTAACCGATTTGTCGATCATGTGCATGGATCCGCCTTTGCCGTGGCAGCACCCAGTTTTTCGTCCCAGGAGTTCGGCCACCATGGCCACGGGATCACCACCCTTGGCCAAATAATGTCCATGCGATCGATGATTGCCGAAAACTTTATCGTCTGCCGTCAACGCATGACAGACTCCAGCCGCGACAGCTTCCTGCCCCACGTAGAAATGCACAAAACTCATCACTTTATTCTTCAGGTAATAGTCCACCAATCGTTGTTCCAAATGCCGAATCAACAGCATAGTTTTATATCCCTTAAGCATTTCGTCTCTTGTCATTGAGATCGTGCCGGCTATCGATTGGTCATTTTGATTCATTTGATCATGTTAATCACGATGCGTCCGCTGGAACCTGCACGCAGGGTGGCTATGGCATCATTAATCTCGTCGAGTTGATAGGTGTGGGTTATTACCCTGAGCATGGCCTCAGGATCCTTGCGATACAATTGCTGCAATTTCGGCATATCCCGGTCCGGTTCGAAACCGCCGCCCTCGCTCACCAGCAGCTTTTTTCCGGTGAAAAGATCGAGCGCAGGACTGATGGTCAGGGTGGATTCCAAGCGCGGTTGACCAACCAGCATCAAGGTTCCGTTCTTGTTGAGGGCTTTGAATCCTTCTTCCATCAAGCGTGTATCGCCCGTCGTGTCCACGACTGCATCAAATCCTTTATTCCAGACAGCGCGCAATTCCGCATCAAGGGTCATAGGTGATTCAAGACGCACAAAATGCGTCGCGCCCATCTTCAGGGCCAGAGTTTCCTTGGGCCCGGCATGCCGGTCAACCGCGACGACTGCCGAGGCACCGGCAAGCGCCGCAGCTTGAATGACATTGAGGCCCACACCGCCGCAACCGATCAGGGCCAATGCCGCACCCGCTTTAAACTTTAGCTCGTTGTGGATAATCCCATAGCCCGTTGAAATTCCGCAGCCAAAAAGGCAGCCGATATTGAAAGGAACGTCCGAGTCTATCTTCGTCACCCGGTTTTCGGCCACCAAGGCTGTGTCGGCAAAGGTCGTGACATAGCCACCCCCGGCCGTCAGCCCATCCACCGACTCGTACTTGGGAAACGGTCCTTCACCACCACTGGCCTTGCGCCAATGCAATACGACCCGGTCACCCGGGGCAACTTTGGTCACCATTTCCCCCGTGGCTTCCACGATGCCGCTTCCTTCATGGCCCATCAAATGAGGCAGGAATGCATCGGGGCCTTTAATACCAAGAATTTCATTGAGCTGAGCTCCACAGACACCGCTCATGTGGATCCTGACCGATACTTGATAACCCACTGGCGTTGCCTTTTTAAAGCAATGCATCTGCAAGGGCTCGTTTTGTTTAATTAAGACGGCTGCTTTCAAATTATAGATTGGTGAATTAAAGAATTAAATTAGAGCCCGGAGGTCAAACTGCTTCTCGTATCTACGGTCAAGGCCGAATTCCGCGGCGGTGGCGGCAAAACAGGCCGCGGGCAAGACCGGCCACTGTCTTGCAAGGCAAAAGATAAAAGCCGCGGTTACAATATCACCGACCGATACCAGGTCGAAAAGCCTTTTTGGCTGGGGACGGATCAAAAAAGCAGGATCGCGCCCACCAGCATTCCCCACGACCAAGATGCCCTGTGTCCGACGAGTATAGATAACATACCGGGCGCCACTTTTTACCCGGACCAACTGAGCTGCTTTTAGCGCCGTCTCATCTGATTCGTCGGTGAGGCCGAACCATCGCTTGATTTGGTCCTGATTAATTTTCATAATATCTACGTTTTCATTATATATTAACTCTCTGGCTTTGGCATCGTATACGACCTGCACTCTCCGCTCTTTTGCTGAGGCCAGGGCTCCGGAAAAAGTCTCAGGATCCACCGCACCCTCGCCACGGTCAATGATGCAGAGCAATCCCGCCCCAGCCAACGCCCGTTGGATCGCTCCAATGCTCTGCTTGACCTTGCGGGCAGTATCCGCCGCGAGCAGCTCTTGATTGACGAAGTGCGAAATGTGATGATTGCCAGCAAAGACGTGGCGGGTGTATTGCAAAATCCGCGGGAGCCCGGAATAAAGAGGAAAATGAACGAGCCGTTCCTTGGCGAGCAATCGCTTTTGCAGGGAGGAAATCACCCCCACTCCCGATGGGCAAAAAACCGCAGTCGAAAGATTTGATTCCTGTAGCATCGAGGCTATTCCTCCTGCACCGTCGAGAGTCAGATCCTGCCGTTTGATTAGCACCCGGGGCAGCGGAGCTTCCGCGCAAACGCCCAATATCTCCCCCAGCTCGACGCTGGCAACCCCGCCGTCACCAGCCAGCAATACGGCCTGGCCGGCGACCCCACGGCTAGCCATGAGTTCAGCCAAGAGCTGCCGCCGCTGCTCCGGCAAGATATAAACCAATCGTCCATTTTTTTTGTGGTTGGTTTTCAAATGCAGACGGCGCAGCAACGCTTCGTCCGTCCTCACTTCCAACAGGTGTGATCGCATTGGCTTTAAAGATTCACCGTTTGCATGAGTTTGCCGGCATCTTCCCTCTTTTTCACGGGATACTTGTCAGACTTTCAAAGCCCACGACATCACCGCCGTCAGTTCTTCCTCGTCTTAACACAACAAGCCTTTTGCCGTCAGCGCTCCACGTACACCGGTGATGGTCGGCGTGTGAATGGTGTTGAGGGCCAGATTGAGCACTTCGCGGTCAATGATGATGATGCGGCTTTCAACAGATGTCTTGTTCCAGACATTAAACGTCGTCCAACTCGGCCCGGTCGAAACCATCACAATGAATCGGCACAACTGAGATAGCCTGCCGATGCTGGTGATTGTCAGCCCTTCGTCCGCCGTACAGCGCACTGAAATCGTCGGCCGCTTATGCGTCGTGATGACGGTGTATTTCGTGGCCAGCTGGAGAATCAACGCGTCCATCTCATCGAGATTGTAATTCGTCGCCTGGCCGCTCAATCCCGGTGAATTAATGATCAGGAAGTCGAAACGGCCGCGATTGTTTTCCGCATCCAGCCGAAGCGCCGGGTAGTCGAACAACAGGTCGTCCACACTTTCAATCGGACTTTCGAGGCCCATCAACCGGGCGAGGTGACGGTACCAGAGAATCATGAATGTGGCGTAATCCAGCTTGGCCGGATGCGTGATCCAAAAATCGCTAGCGTTTTTCCACGCATTAACCGACTTGAATTCCCACGGTGGCCGCGCGATCAGCCAATTCGGATCGTGCGTCTTGAAAAACGGCAGCAGTAAAATGCGCGGCTGATCCCAAACTATTTCTTCCAACTGCCCCAGATAAGCCGGGTGGGCGAAGTGCACGAAGCGATGATCGGGGTATTTCTCGGCCAGTTTTCTCAGAAAATGAAGGTGGGCTAGGTTGTCCCCAAGCCGGGCCGCACAGTGCGTGCAATGATATTTTGAATCTAACTGCCCGCGCGGTTTGACAATGCGGTTAAACAGATCAAAAAAAATCGATCTGATTGTAACACGCATTTCTGCCATTTTCACAACCGTTGGATACTGACTCTCCGTAAGGATGTCTGCATTCAAATAGATCTAATTTAGGTAGAGCTTCGCCCCGTCACTTCTATTCTATAAAGCGACCGGTGTTTCTATATTAGATATCCTCATTATTCGTTCAGGCTCGGCCTGAACTTAAAAAAACTTTCAACAGAGGCAGGGACAGCCCTAACTGGCGGTGCCATTTCTTGAGTTGTTCAACGCGTTGGAGGGAAAATTTTGCCCCTGCTGTGCCCGGTGCCTGTCGCGCGCATTCACGCAAGCGCTGCATGCGGGCACCACCGGCACCTAGAAGCGGTTCAATCTTTTCACGGAGCACACCGCCGATGAGCTGGCGCAAGCCTAATTCCGGCACAAATTGTTCACGCCGGCTGTCTCCGGAACCCGCCGCCACCCCACCGCTGTCGGCACCATGCACCGCCCCAAGCGAACGCAATAATTGCAAGCCTTGGCTGGCGGAACCCTTGCTGATATCCAGCCGCTCAACAATATCCGTGAAGCTCAACGGCCTGGGCGAAGCAAACAACACGCCATAAATATGCCCCAGCGAACGCGGCACGCTGAGCGCCTGTGCCAGCTCGGCAAAAAAATCCACGCACTCACGCTCGAAGTTTGCTGAAGCTTTGCCCGCAGCTGTCGAACTGCGCACAGCGGCAGGCCACACGAGATGCACATCTTTCATCGGGAATTCCTTCCTTAAACGCCTCCGACCGACAAGTTCAAGAAAAAATGAACAGAAGACTCGCCACGGGAAGCTAAAGGCCGAAAAACTGGAACGTAAGCTCCGCTTGTTATAGACAAAATTTTTCCCTCGACATGGATGGAGCGATAAAAAAGGTTGAGCCATGAATAGTCCTGATGAATACGGCCACAATCCCCCTGGCAATCCCAGCGGCCGACGCCTGATCGAAGAAGACGACGGCATCGATTTGCGCGATATCTTTAAGCGGCTCGGTCGTGGGCTTGGGCAGATCCTCGGCTTGGCCATGCTTGGCACAGTGATCGCCATGGTCGGAAATCTTGCCAGCCGCCCGTGGCAATCGGTCTCGACCTCGACCCGGGTCGTATTTTCCTTTCCCGGTTTCGAAAAAGGTGAATACCCCGACCACTCCAAATTTCAGCCGGACGATTTGCGCGCCCCGGAAATCATCGCCGAAGCGCTCAAACGGCAGGGACTGGACACCTCGGACGAATTTCAAAGTCAGATCAGGGGTGCCCTGAGCATTGAAGGCGCTATTTCACCGGGAATAACTAAAGAACGCGACCGGATGCGGGCCGCCGGGCAGCCTCTCCCTGTTTACATACCCGATGAATATATTGTCACCCTGGTGCTGCCCAAAAAATTCCCGATCAGCAAAGGGCAGCGAGCCCGTCTCCTCAATGAAATTGTCGATGTATATCGCGAAAACTTTGAGCGCACTTATACCAATACGCTGGCTGCCTTTGGCCATGTGTTCGATGTCCTACACAATGCCGATTTTCCTGAATACGAGCAAATTTTTAACCGGGAAATAGGCAACATCACTGACTACCTTACTCAACAACTCGAACAGGCCAAATCCTTCCGTTCCTCCACCACCCACCTTTCCTTTCAGGACCTGCTGGAACAAACCCAGTTTTTTGCCCAGAATAGACTCATCGAGCCATTGGAACTCATCTATCAGAATGGTCTGTCCCGCAATCGTACACTGGAGATGGCAAAAATGGAATATTCCCTGCGAATACTTGATGAACAGGAACAGCATGCCGCCAGAGATCAAAAAGTCTTTGCCGATCTGCTGACCAGCCAGACTCGGCAGTATATTCTAGATACGAAGTCACAGACAAATCTGCCGCGTTCCGAAATTCTCCTTCTCGACCAAGAGTCCAACCCCCTGCTAGCAAATGATGCCGGCAGCCCTTTGGTGCTTCGTGCAATTGACGCGGGTTTGAAGGTCAGCCAACTGCAAGCAGACAAAGCTCTATTGTCCGAACAACTTGATGCTATGAAGTCGACCAAGGAAGATGACAGCAACACGGCCCAAGTCCAGAAATTGCTAAATGACTTGGAGCCGGTTTACCATGACTTGATCGACAATATCCGCAAAACCCAGGCGGATTTTGCCCGTCAACAATTTGCCAATGCCATCCGCATAAGCGATGCAGTCACCACAGCCGATGGAACATCCAGGAAACTGGTTTTGATCGGTGCCGCGGGTTGTTTTCTTGGGCTGGCTGCCGGCATGGGGCTTAGCCTGCTCGGCATTTATATCGGCGCATCGAAAAAAAACTGAGGGGAATCTGAGAAATCGGAAAAGTGGGAAAGCGAAAACTGGAAAAGCAGGCTCTGGAAAAAGTCGCAAAATTAGGAAATTTAAGCAGGGGAAACTGCTTATGAAGACTGGATCGCTGGCGGAGCATAACGCGCGTACCGAATCGAATTCCTGATCAGGCCACGGTTGCCAACGAGGGCAAAAAGCAACGCAATGAGGGCAAGAAATGAACATGCACGAGCGATCGCACGTCCATCGCGGTGCAGCCTTAGGGCAAAGTAAACTGCCAGCAGAAGAATCCAGAGCATGAGCGCGAGATAACTCCATGATAGCAGACAGCGCTTGAGGTTACGCCCGTTCATGCCTTCCGGGATAATTGGCCGCGAGAGCTTAACTTGCGAATACGGATCGTCGGCCTGCGCTCCGACTACCAACTTCCACCCGTCGTTGGCTGGGATTATGACATCAATCTGATGGGTTGGCTGGAAATCTTCCTTCGTAAAGCGATGAATTTGTTCGCCGCGACGGTTGATGATGCGAAAGTTGGTGATAGCAAATTCCCCGGCTCCACTGACGAAGGGATCGAGCCTCAGATGAAACAATGGCGCATCAGGTAGCGGAAAAGTATAAGTATAGGCAGATTGGCTCGGGCCGATCGGCCAACGGATTTTTTCGAGTTCATTGAAGCCGCGGCCATTATCCAGATAAACGTTGGTTTCACCTTGCACGTTCGCCGCACAGGTGATCTCAAGATAGTTCAAGCCCGACGACGGATTGTTCAGCGAATAATATTCCAATGGCACCGCTTGCGGCAACATGAATCCGATTGCCGCCACCGCAACAGCCAGTAATCCGCGGCACCACGTGGGCTGAAAGGGATCGCTCGCGGAAGCTGGAATTTGTAGTTGGGGATTAGTAATTGGTGGTTGGTAATTCGTCATTTGCACTCGTTATTCGGATTTTTATTTCGGGTGCTCGGCTTGGATAGTGAAGCCGTGCGCTGTCATGATCACCGTGACATTGCCATTGATGCCGCTGACATACGTCGGGATATGGTGTTCGGATAAATAGTCGCGAATTCGTTTATCGAGCAAAGAAACCCATAACGCCTTTGGCGCAGGAACAAGCGCGGCCTTGGGGTTGACCCGCACAAAGAATTTATCCGGACCAGACCAATAGGCCCCATGATGTTGCACCTTTAGCAGATCTGCAGCCAAGTCGAAGTTGCTGTTGGCCAGCCACGTTGCCAATGGGCTCATAAGATCACCGGTAAAAAGCGCGCGGGTTGGGCCGTGGCTCAAGCGCACAATGATGCTGGTGTCGTTAACAGACGTTTCGCCGATCGGCGTGTGAATGCCGTCATAAAGACAAACGACATCGAGCGCGGCCACCAGCCCGTGCGCCAAAGGAACTTCGATCAGCCGGTCTCCGGCCCTGGGTGTGAAATAGGGGATTTGTTTTTCACGCAAAAACCGCAGCACAGAGATAGCATCGTCCCAATCGGCCAGCAGCGTACTTTGATGCTCGAAATCCATCTGTTTCCGCGAGGCCGGAAGATTACAGGCCACCCGGTCAACCTTGATACCCGAGTTGATCAAGTCTTTCAGTCGCCCATAGTGATCCTTATGAAAATGTGAGATAACCACAAGATTGACATGCTTGATCTTGTGACTTTGCAGAAAGGCCAGGGCTGTGCCTGGTGCGTCCGCAGCATCGGCTATATCGATGAGCACCTTTGAACCATCGGGAAACTCGATCAAATGGCAATCGGCCTGGACCTGCCCTGGTGCAACATTGATCATCGTCCATCGCGTTTCCTCCTTGTGCCAGTTGCTGCACGAGACAAAACAAAACAGGAACGCAACCATGAACATCACGCCTGCGCACACGCGTGCCGGCTTGCAGCGGACGCACGGGAAAAAAGTCTCGCCAGAAATGCTCATGTCGATGATAAACGCGGTGACATCGATGGGGTATTTTGGTGCATAAAGGATGCCCAAACACTGAGAGGGCAAGCCGCGAATGCAACGACGGGGCTGGCACTAAAAAGCTTCGGCCCCTACTCTCCGTGGTTAAAGCAGTAAATAGTTTAGGTTGAAGTTGCCGAACCACAGGCATCCGTCCATTAAAAGGTAACTTCGATGTGAAATCCCCCGCCATGATGCCGCCCTGCAATGACCATGACCTTTCGCCAAACAATGCCGGCCGGCATAGCTTTTCAACCACCTGCTAAAACTGGATTTTTGGCCCCATGATGCTTTCCATTATCGTTCCGGTTTATAACGAGGAGAAAAACATCCCGGAGTTTCTCCGCCGCCTGCAGCCGATTCTTTCCGGTATCAGCGAAGATTACGAAATTATCTTTTCGCTCGACCCCTCCCCCGATCGGACGGAAGCCATCATCCTGGAACACCGTGCGGCGGACGATCGTATCAAGCTCCTCAGGTTTTCCCGCCAGTTCGGCCAGCCCATGGCCACGCTCGCCGGCATGCAGTATTCGAGGGGCGATGCCGTCGTCGTGATGGACGTGGATCTCCAGGACCCACCCGAGCTGCTCGGCGAAATGACCGCCAAATGGCGCGAGGGCTACGAAGTCGTCCTGCCCCAACGGCACCATCGCACAGGCGAACCATGGTTAAGAAAATTGGTCGCAGCCATTGGCTACAAGGTCATCAATAAAATCGCCGATGTGAAAATCCCCCCCAACACCGGCGACTTTCGCCTCATGTCGCGCCGGGTTGTCAACGAGATCGTGCGGCTTAAGGAATGCCATGGCTTTCTGCGCGGCATGGTCGCCGTCGTCGGTTTCAAGCAGGCAATCATCCCCTTCGACCGGCCGCCGCGTTTCGCCGGCCAGACTAATTATAACCGTTTCTTCGGCTCGCTGCGCATCGGCTTCAACGGTCTTTTTTGCTTTTCCACTTATGCGCTCACGCTCGCCACCAAGATGGGGTTCGTCATCGCGGGAGGCTCATTCCTGTTAATGACGATTTACCTTTTCTATAAATTCATGGGGTGGGAAATTCTCTGGGGTAATCCAACGCTGGTCATCCTCGTGTCTTTTCTCGGCGGGGTACAGCTCATCAGCGTTGGCATCTTGGGCGAATACATCGGCCGTATCTACGAGGAAGTCCGCGCCCGGCCAAAGTTCATTGTCGATCGCGAGGAAGGTTTCGCCAAGCACCCATAAACCAAGCCGCGATGCAGACCACGAAATGGCCCAAGGCGCTCCCACCGCTGACCCCAGCCCAACAGCGCATTAGCGATGATTTCATGAAGCTCTGGCATGAAGTGCTGCCCAAACGCTTCGGCCTCGTCGAGACCTTCAATCATAATTTTCCGGTCGAACATTCGCGCCCCGGCTTCGAGACGACGCTCGAAATCGGGGCCGGGCTGGGCGAACACCTGCGCTATGAAAAACTCACGCCCGGGCAGGAAGAAAACTACCACGCGCTCGAGCTGCGGGAGAACATGGCGGCAAAGATTCGCGAGAACTTTCCGCGCATCCAAGCCACGGTCGGCGATTGCCAGACCCGGCTGGATTATACGGACGGTTTTTTCGACCGCGTGCTGGCCGTGCACGTGCTTGAGCACCTACCCGACCTGCCCGCGTGCATCCGGGAGGTTTACCGGCTCTGCCAAAAGCCAAACGGCTGCTTCCTCGTAGTCATACCTTGCGAGGGTAGCCCAGCCTACACGCTCGCCCGAAAAATTTCAGCGGAACGCGTCTACAAAAAGCGTTACGGCGGTTCCTATAAATGGTTTTACACCCGCGAACATATTAACCGGCCACACGAAATTCTCGCTGAGCTCCATCCGTATTTCACGATCGAGGCCCGCCGCTTTTTCCCGCTGGCGTTCCTGCCCTTCGTCTTCTGCAATCTGTGCATCGGCCTCGCGCTCAGGCCACGTCCAGCACCCTTGACCGCCTAAATTTTATTCATGCAAAAAGTTTTCATCACCGGCGCCGCCGGCTTCATCGGCAGCAGCCTTGCCGATCGTCTGCTCGCCGACGGAAAAATCGTCGTCGGCTGGGACAATTTCTCCACCGGCCTGGAGAAATTTATCGAAGGCGCCCTGAAAAACCCACGGTGCTCGCTCGTGCGCGGCGACAACTTGGATCTCGCCGCGCTCACCCAGGCAATGGCCGGCTGCGATTTCGTGTTTCATCTCGCAGCCAACGCCGATGTGCGTTTCGGCACCGAGCACCCGCGCAAGGACCTTGAGCAAAATACGATTGCCACCTTCAACATCCTTGAGGCGATGCGGGCCAACGGCATCAAGCGGATCGGCTTTTCTTCGACCGGCTCCACTTATGGCGAGGCGGCCGTCATCCCCACGCCCGAGGATGCGCCCTTTCCCATCCAAACGTCCCTCTACGGCGCATCGAAGGTCGCTGGTGAAAGCATGATCGCCGCCTATGCCGAGGGCTTCGGCTTCGAAGCCTACCTTTTCCGCTTCGTTTCGATCCTCGGCGAACGCTACACTCACGGCCACATCTTCGATTTCTACCAGCAGCTCACCGAGCACCCCACCTGGCTTAAGGTCCTCGGCGACGGCACCCAGCGGAAAAGCTATCTCTATGTGCAGGACTGTATCGACGCGATCCTTCACGTCACCCGTCTCGGCACCGCACGCGACGCCAGACATCGCACGCAAATTTACAATCTCGGCGCGCCCGAGTACGTGCAAGTCAAAGATAGCATCGGCTTTATCTGTGGTGCGCTCGGACTGAAGCCGGAGCTGCGCTACACCGGCGGCGACCGTGGTTGGATCGGCGACAATCCCTTTATTTTCCTCGACACCAAAAAAATCCAGGCCACCGGCTGGAAGCCCAAGCTCACCATCGAGCAGGGCATCGTGAAAACCTTACGCTGGCTCGAGGCCAACCGCTGGATTTATGAGCAGCGGAAATAATCTTTGCGCCGCCCACCTTGACAAACCGCCTGTAAAATGAGCTCCCCTTTGCGAATCACCGTCCTCGGGCTTTGGCACCTCGGGTGCGTCACCGCAGCATGCTGCGCGAAACATTTTCAAGTGACCGGCCTCGATTTTGACGCCAGCACGGTGGCAAAGCTAAACGCCGGCCATGCGCCGCTGCTCGAGCCCGGACTCGACGAGCTCATTTCCACAGGTCTTGCCGCCAAACGGCTTGCTTTCGCGACTGATGCGGCGGCCGCCTGCGCCGCGGCGGATTTGCTCTGGCTCTGCTCTGACACCCCGGTGAATGACGACGACGAGTCGGATGTGGACTCCGTGCTGGCCAGCCTACGACAGAGCCTGCCGCACCTGCCGGTGGGAGCCCTCGTACTGATTTCGGCCCAGCTGCCGGTCGGCACCTGCCGCCGACTTGAAGCGGAGTTTCCTCAGTTTCATTTTGCCTGTTCGCCTGAGAATCTGCGCCTGGGCAAGGCCATCGACGCTTTTACCAAGGCCGACCGCGTGGTGGCCGGCGTCCGCAACGACGCGAAAAAACCACTACTCGAAAAAGTTTTTGCCCCGTTTACCGGCCAGATACTTTTCATGCGCACCGAGTCAGCCGAGATGGTAAAGCATGCCTTGAATTCATTTCTGGCTGTTTCCATCACATTCATCAACGAAATCGCCCGGCTCTGTGAGCACACGGGAGCGGACGCAAAAGAAGTCTCCGCCGGCTTGAAAAGCGACATCCGCATCGGCTCGCGGTCTTATCTTGGTCCTGGCGGACCGTTCGCCGGCGGCACCCTAGCCCGCGATGTGGTCACCTTGACGAAACTGGGAGCCGTCGCCGGCGAAACCCTGTCCGTCATACCGGCCATCAAACAAAGCAACGATCTGCACCGTGGCTGGGCTTTGCGCCGGTTGCAATTCCGCCTCGGCGACCTGCGCGGGCGCCACATCACGCTGCTCGGCCTCGTTTACACCCCCGGAACCGATACGCTCCGCCGTAGTGCCGCGATTGAACTTTGCCATGCACTGCTCGCAGCCGGAGCCCAAGTCCGCGCCTTTGACCCGGCCGTAAAGCAATTGCCCGATGAGCTAGCAAAAGTAGAACTCAGCCCGGACATCGCGGCCGCAGTACATGGCGCCGACACCGTCGTCGTCTGCACCGAGTGGCCACACTTCCGCCAAGCGGATTGGCCCGGCATCGTCCCAACCATGCGCCAACGCGTATTCATTGATGCCAACCGATTTCTGGAAAAAGAATTGCTCACCGTGCCCGCGATTGAGCATCTGTCTGTCGGCCGGGCCTAGCCGCGGCTATCGCCAAACGTCCAACATCCAACGCCCAACATTGAACCCGAAGGTCAAAGCAATCCGAACCCATGGTTTCCGGGTTAGTCATTGGCCAACGGTCATTGGCCTCCTTTCTTACATCAACCAACATGAAACTTAAGGGATTAAACGCACTTGTCACGGGCGGCAGCCAGGGATTGGGCGAAGCAATCGCCGAACATTTCCTGCGCGAAGGCGCCAATGTCGTTATCTGCGCCCGCAGTGAGAAAGAGCTCTTGGCGACTCGCGACAAGCTGGCCCGGCTTTTCCCGGCGCAAAAAATCCTGGCGATGACCTGCGATGTGGCGGACGAGGGACAGGTCAACGCGCTCGTTGATTTCGCCCTGCAGGAGCTCGGCCCGCTACAGATTCTCGTCAACAATGCGGGCATCTACGGCCCCAAGGGTCCGACCGAATCCGTCGATTTGCCCGCATGGCGGCAGGCCATGGAGGTGAATCTTTTCGGCGTCCTCCTGCCCTGCCGCGCCGTCATTCCCTATTTTAAAAAATCCGGGCGCGGTAAAATCATCATCATATCCGGCGGGGGCGCCACCAACCCCCTGCCCAACATCAGCGCCTATGCCGCCAGCAAAGCCGCCGTCGTGCGATTGATGGAGACGCTGGCCGAGGAATTGCGGCCATTTCAGATCGACGTCAACGCCATCGCCCCCGGCCCGCTAGCGACCCGTTTGGTGGACGAAATTCTCGCCGCCGGGCCGGAAAAAGTCGGCCACGCTTTTTTTAACAAGAACAAGCAATGGAAAGAAAAGGGGGCCGCACCACTCTCCCTTGGCGCGGAACTCGCCGTGCACCTAGCCTGCGCCCAGACCGACGGGATCACCGGCAAGCTCATCAGCGCCCAGTGGGATCCGTGGGCCAAATTGCATGAACACCGCGACGAGCTGGCCAAGAGCGACATTTACTGCCTGCGACGCATCGTGCCCGAGGATCGTGGCCAGAAGTGGTCGTGATCCATGGTGCTTGTTTTTCCAACGGCGGCCGAATTTCACAGGCGAATCGCAATCGTAACCGTCTTGGAACAAACTCTTGCTTGAACATTTGAAGGTTAATCAGAGCCTCGCACTTTATGTCTGATCAGCCCCAAGCGCCCATCGGCTTCGCCATTGTCGGCTGCGGTCTCATTGGCCGGAAACACGCCGTTGGGCTCGGCAGGATTCCCGGCCTCGCGTTGCGCCATGCGTGTGATCTCGACGCTGCACGCGCCGCTGATCTCGCCCAGCTCGCACCCGGCTGCAAATCCACGATCGATTTAAATAAAGTGCTGGCCGACCCGGGCGTGCACGCCGTCATCGTCTCCACGCTTAACGCCTCGCTCGCGCCTATCACCCTTGCGTCCGTACGCGCGGGCAAACACGTGCTCGTGGAGAAGCCCGGCGCGCTCCACGCAGCGCAGCTCCGCGAAATCCACGGTGCCACGGCCCAGACCGGCGCGCGCGTCCGCCTCGGTTACAACCACCGCTTTCATCCCGCACTGCAAAAAGCCCGCGAGCTGATCGACGCCGGCGCGCTCGGGCCGCTGATGTTCCTGCGCGCCCGTTACGGCCACGGCGGGCGCAAAGGCTACGACCGCGAGTGGCGGGCCGATCCCAAGCTTTCCGGCGGCGGCGAACTCATCGACCAGGGCGTGCATCTGATCGACCTCGCCGGTTGGTTCCTCGGCGACTTCACCGCCATCGATGGCCACGCGGCGACTTATTTTTGGGACATGAAGGTAGACGACAACGCCTTCCTTTCGCTACGCACGCCCGCTGGCCAGACCGCGTGGCTGCACGTAAGCTGCACCGAATGGAAAAATCTGTTTTCATTCGAGATTTATGGCCGCGACGCAAAACTCGCCATCGATGGCCTCGGCGGCAGCTACGGCATTGAGCGCCTCACCTATTATAAAATGCTTCCGCAGATGGGCCCGCCCGAAACAACCACCTTTGAATATCCGCACGGTGACGATTCATGGGGTGATGAGACGCGCGCCTTCATCAACGACATCCGTCTCGGACGCGAACCCACCCCGGGATTGCGCGAAGGCATCCGCACGCTAGAGATCGTCGAGACGATCTATCAAAAAAGCGGTTACCAAGTTCCGATCGAAAAACCTTAGCATGGCTTCCAATCTCGTCACGGTTATCGCTTTCCCAATTTTCACTCCATGATCATCACCCGTTCCCCTTTGCGTGTTTCCCTCGGCGGCGGTGGCACCGACCTGCCCTCCTACTACCAGGAGCACGGCGGGTTCCTCGTCGGCGCCGCGATCGACAAATACGTTTACATCACGCTGCACCAGACCTTCGTGCAGGAACTGATCGTAAAATACTCCAAGCTCGAGCGCGTAGCCTCGGTCGACCAACTCGAGCACCCGATCATTCGTGAGGCCATGAAATTTGTGGGCATTGCCGCGCCCAATCTCGAACTCACCTCCATGGCGGATATTCCGGCAGGCACGGGTTTGGGTTCATCCGGAAGCTTTACAACTGCGCTTTTAAAAGCGCTGCATACCCTCAAAAAAAACATCATCCACCCATCCGAGCTCGCCGAGCAGGCCTGCCACATAGAAATCGAAAAGCTCGGCGAGCCCATCGGCAAGCAGGACCAGTACGTTGCTGCCATCGGCGGCATTACTGCCTTCACCTTTCACCAAGACGGCCGCGTCGAATACCACCCGTGCAAAATCTCCGAGGAAACACTCTTCAACCTTGAGGACAATTTGCTGCTTTTCTTCACCGGCTACTCGCGCAGCGCCTCGGGCATCTTGAAAGACCAGAACGACCGCTCGAAGAAAAACGATTCGGCGATGCTCGATAATCTGCACTTCACCAAGGAACTCGGCCATCAGTCGCTCGCCGCGCTCGAAGGCGGCAACCTTGAGGAGTTCGCTCGGCTCATGGACGTACACTGGCAACGCAAGAAAGCCCGCAGCTCCGGCATGAGCAACGACCGCATCAACGAATGGTATGACCATGCGATGGCCCACGGCGCATTCGGCGGCAAACTCATTGGCGCGGGCGGCGGCGGTTTCTTGATGTTCTACGCCGGCGACAAGGCAAAGCTCCGCCACGCCATGCGCGAAAAAGGCCTGCAGGAAGTGCGCTTTCGCTTCGATTTCGAAGGCACAAAAGTTGTCGCATAGTCGAAAAGCCGAGAAACGGGGGAAATCGAGAAAGTGGAAAACTCCAAGCCAAAACCCGAACTAGAAGCACGAACGCTTGAATTCGCAGTCATGATCATTCGTTTTGTCTCGGCCTTCCAAAAAAGTGATGCTGCCTTGACTGTGGGACGCCAGCTGCTGCGTTCAGCTACCTCGATTGGAGCCAACTATCGCGAAGCGAACCGGGCCGAATCGCGCGAGGATTTCATTCACAAAACCGCGATCGCCCAAAAGGGAGCCGCCGAAACAGATTATTGTCTGGAAATCTGCCTTCGAACCGAGCTTGGCCAATCTACTCAAGCAAATGCCCTTTCCAATGAGCCAAGGGAGCTTCTTGCAATTTTTACCACAATCAATCGCAAGGCCAAAGGCCGCTGAAACTTTTCCAATTTTCCGCCTTCCCATGTCTTCCAATTTTCCTGTCGCTATTCTCGCCGGCGGGCTGGCCACGCGACTGCGGCCCCTGACCGAAAAAATCCCCAAGCTTCTGGTCGAGGTGGCAGGCGAGCCCTTTTTTTCGCACCAGATCCGGCTGCTGAAAAAAGCCGGGCTCTCCCGGTTGGTTCTCTGTATCAGTTATCTGGGCGAGAAAATCATTGAGCTCTACGGCGATGGCTCGAAGTGGGGCGTGCAGATAGAGTATTCCCTCGACGGCGAGAAACTTCTCGGCACCGGTGGCGCGCTCATCCGCGCCCTGCCGAAGCTAGGCGACACGTTTTATGTGCTCTACGGCGACTCATATTTGCCGATCGACTACCGTGCCGTGGGCGATTTTTTCCTGAAATCGAACAAGCTCGGCCTGATGACAGTTTACGAAAACCACGGGCATTACGACACGAGCAATGTCTGGTTCGAGGCGGGCGAGATCAAAGTTTACGACAAAAGAAATAAGATGCCCTCGATGCACCACATCGACTACGGGCTCGGCGTGTTTTGCGCCGCAGCATTTGACCATTTCCCGCGTGACGCTGTCGTCGATCTGGCTGAGGTGCAAAAGTCCCTCGTCGGGCAAAAGCAACTCACCGGCTACGAAATCAAGAATCGTTTCTACGAAATTGGTTCGCCCGCAGGCTTGGCCGAGCTCGATGCGCTGCTAAAAAAGCGGGGAAGCTAAGAAACCGGACCCTATCGGTTGGACAGCAATTTCAGCCTTCCAGTCCTTCAGCCTTTCAGCCTTTTTCCCATCCATGTCCTACTCCATTCAACACCTCAAAGAAACCGCCGACATTGTCGCCCAGATCAATCCGGCTGATTGCGAGAAATGCGTCGCTGAATTGCGCGGTGTGCGCGAGCGCGGTGGACGGCTCTTCATCCTCGGCGTCGGCGGCAGCGCGGCCAACGCCTCACATGCGGTGAACGACTTCCGCAAGATCGCCGGACTCGAATGCTACGCGCCCACCGACAATGTCTCCGAACTCACCGCCCGGACCAACGACGATGGCTGGGCCAGCGTTTTCGTTGAATGGCTGCGCGGCTCGCGCCTCAACTCCAAAGACGCACTGCTTATCTTATCCGTCGGTGGCGGCAATCTTGAGAAAAACGTCTCCCCCAACCTCGTCACGGCGCTGCAGCTCGCGAAACAAGTCGGCACACGGGTCATTGGCATTGTCGGCAAAGACGGCGGCTACACCGCCAAGGTCGCCGATGCCTGCGTTATCGTGCCGACGGTAAATCCCAACAACATCACACCGCACAGCGAGGCCTTCCAAGCCGTCGTCTGGCATCTCTTTGTCTCGCATCCCGACTTGAAAGTGAACCAGACGAAGTGGGAGTCGGTGGTCGCAACCAAGCCGTGACAGCCGAGGTAGAAGGCGAGAGGATCGAGGGTGGAGGCCATAATGAGCCAAAGTTTTCGTGAACTTAAAGTTTGGCAGCGCAGCAAGGTGCTGGCCGTTGGAATTTACCGGTTGGTTAGTCGTTCACCGATCGTCAATGACCGGGGTTTATGTGATCAAATGCGCCGGGCAGCGGTAAGCGTATGCAGCAATATCGCGGAGGGCGACTCACGGGCTGGGTACAAGGAGAATGTGCAATTTTTCAATATCGCAAAAGGCTCGCTGGCTGAACTATCAGCTCAACTCGATATTGCTGCGGAGGTTCATCCCGTTGACCCGGACGAAATGCAAAAACTTACCGCTGAATGTGATGAAGTATCAGCCATGCTCCAGGCGCTTATCAATCGTCGCCAATCTTGACCTCCCACCTCCAACCTCCTGCCTCCAACCTCCAGAAAAGCCGCCCGGCAGTCTTTCTGGATCGCGATGGCACGCTCAATGTCCAGGTAATCCGCGCCGGCCAGCCTTACCCACCGGCCACACTTGAAGAATTCCGTCTCTTTCCCGAGGTACCTGCCGCCTGTCGCGCACTCAAGGCCGACGGCTTCGCGCTCGTCGTCGCCACCAACCAGCCCGATGTCGGCCGTGGCACGCAGTCACAAACCATCGTCGAGGCCATGCATGCGCGGCTCCGGCAGCTTGTCCCCGAGATCGAACACATCGAAGTGTGTTATGACCCTGGCCGAGGCGAACCATCGCGCCGGCGCAAGCCCGAGCCCGGCATGCTGCTCGATGCCGCGGCGGCGCTTGGCCTCGACCTCACGCGCTCATGGATGATAGGCGACCGCTGGCGCGACATCGATTGCGGCAAACGCGCCGGCGTACGCACGATTTTTATCGACTTTGGTTACGCTGAGGAAACGACCACACTGCCTGATTTTACGGCGAGAAATTTTGCCGAGGCCGTTCGAATTATCCTTGCCCGCCCCTAAGCCCGACTGCTCACTCGCCTCATGCCGTCACTTTCCGATCTCAAAATCCAAATCTACGCCGACGGTGCCGACAAGGCCGGCATTCTCGACCTCTATGCCAAGCCTTACATCAAAGGCCTCACGACCAACCCGACTTTGATGAACAAGGCCGGCATCAAAGACTACGAGGCTTTTGCGCGCGACATCCTGCAAACCGTCACCACTAAGCCTATCTCGCTTGAAGTTTTCTCCGACGATTTTTCCGAGATGAAACGCCAGGGGCTCAAGATCGCCAGCTGGGGCCAAAACGTTTACGTCAAAATTCCCATCACCAATTCCCGCGGTGAATCGTCCCTTCCGCTCATTCGCGAACTCGCACAACAGAAAGTTCAGCTCAACATCACGGCCATCCTCACGCCCGCCCAAGTGCGCGACGTGGCGGCCGCGCTCAATCCGGCGGTACCCTCGGTCGTCTCCGTTTTTGCCGGCCGCATTGCCGATACTGGCGTGGATCCCATGCCGCTCATGCGTGAAGGCCGGACACTGCTCAAAGGCCAGCCGAAGGCCGAACTCCTTTGGGCCAGCGTGCGCGAAGTGCTCAACATTCTCCAAGCCGAGGCATGCGGCTGCGACATCGTCACCGTCCAGCATGACATCCTCGGTAAAGCCGCCAAACTCCTCGGCATGGATCTCACCGCGCTTTCGCTCGACACCGTGCAAATGTTCGCTCGGGACGCTGCCGCGGCAGGCTTCAAACTCTGAACGGCCCGCGACGCGCTTTGATCGGCAGTGGAAGCGCCTTGCCCTGACTCTTGCACCGGCCATGCTCCCGTCCATTGTCGTCCATGATTCGTAATTCAGAGGATGCTTCACCTCATTTGCCTGACAATCTTCCACGCGATTTAAACGATACTGGCGGACGAATTCCGTTGCCGGATTTGGTTCCGCTGGGGCAGCCGGCTTTCCCTTCCGTCGAGATCATTGGCGACGAGCTCTACAGGCATAACCTCATCGATTCCCTGACCGGTTTTCGACTGGAACAGATCCAGGGCAATCCCAATCGCCGCGATCGCTTATCAAAGGCTAGTTTTCGGGTCTCGGCCGGAGATCGGACCGTCTGCCATCTGACCATTGGCCGCAATCTCACCCTATTATGGGAACGCACCCAGGCTTTCGCCAGCGCATGTCCAGACATCACCTGCCAGCCTTTATTCTTCCATCGATCGGGAGAATGGGATTACCTTGGCATCGAGTTCTTCGATGGGCGGAATCTGGAGAGTCTTGCGTTGGGGGAACAATTTGCACCAGCAGAAGCCCTCCAATATAGCGGAAAAATTATCGCGGCATTGGAACGCACCTTGCAGCCGTCCAGTGTCGAAGCTGCGGCGCGGGAAATCGACGCGTTATTCGCACAGGTCAGCGCTTTGCCGATCTTTGCCGAATTTGATCGAACCTTTCTGCAGCAAGTCATTTTCCCGTTCGTGCGCACCGGCGCGTTGTCCGAAACCTGCCGCACACGCTGGACGAACGGCGATTTAATTCCCCGGAATGTGCTGGTGGATCGACAAGGCAACGTCCGCCTCGTTGATTATGAATTTGCAACCCGCACCCATTTTTTTGCCGAGGACGGATGGCGATGGCGTGCATTTTCCAACCTGCCGCCCGAAGTGCGCGATCTGCCGGGCTTGGGCGATAAAGTGGCAAAAGAGCCTTGGTTGGAGGCGTTTTTCCTACTGAAACAGCTGATTCACATCAATGAAATTAGCGACGCCCAATCGATTATTGCCGATTTACGCCCAATACTCGATTGGCTTGTTGCCGTTGCAGCCAGAACGCACTCTGGATTCCGCGCGAGCCGGTTTCTCGAACCACTTGTCGTCTTTCCCCAGCTGCCAGAGACCCTCCGGCAAAAAGATCTGGCAATCGCTGAAACGCTCGCATTGGGCCGGACCGTGACTGGCGATGCGCTGCGTGAAATCACCCGTTTTCGCGATCTACTTTACCAGCGCGAGGGAAAAATTTTCGCTATGCAATCGTCATTCTCGTGGCGGGCCACCGCGCTGTTACGTGCCTTGCGCCGCAAATTTGTCGATCCATATCGGCCGCAAAAGTTCGGGCGAACCAACTCCTCTGCTTTGCCTGCAATCGATTTCTCCCACTCACCGCGTGATTTTGATGACACTATTGTTGCCCTCCCGCATAATATTGACCATCCACGCACGTGGGACTCCTTAGTCGGATTAGTGGAGGTTCGCGGTTGGTGTTTTACTTTGGATCAGGTTGCGCTCAATGCCGTGCGCGCCCTCGTGGGTGACCGAATTTTCCCCGGCATTTATGGCCAATCGCGCCTCGATATCGTTGCCCAGTATCCTCAATTTCCCCAAGCAGAACGCTGCGGCTTTAAAATTGATCTCACTCTCTATCCCGATGACCCTCTTATCACTATCGAAGTTGGCGACGGAAAGGGGAAATGGCGCCGCATTCTCAACCAACGTCGCGGTCCAGACTCCCGCAGTCATGATTATGCCTATTGGGTGAGCCGCTACGATACACTGACACCCCAAGCAATCGTCCATATCCGCGCGAACCTGCAGAGCCTGAAGCACCACCCGCTCATTTCCGTGCTCATGCCGGTTTACAATACGCCGGAAAAATGGCTGGTGCGCGCCATTGAGTCCGTCCGCACTCAAATTTACGAGCATTGGGAGCTATGCATCGCCGACGACGCATCCACCACACCGCACATTCGGCCGCTCCTTGAAAAAATCGCTCGGGAAGACCCGCGCATCAAGGTCTTCTTTCGCGAGGCCAACGGACATATCTCCGCTGCCTCAAATTCAGCACTTGAATTGGCGCAAGGCGAGTTTGTCTCGCTTTTGGATCACGACGACGAACTCCGTCCCCATGCGCTGGCCTGCGTGGCGCTCGAGCTCGCCCGCTTTCCCGATGCCGATCTTATCTACAGCGACGAGGACAAGCTCAACGAAAGTGGGGTTCGCTACAGCCCTTATTTCAAGCCCGACTGGAACCCCGATTTGTTTTTCGCCCAGAATTTTATCTGCCACCTCGGTGTTTACCGTACAGCCCTTGTGCGCGAAATCGGCGGTTTCCGCATCGGCTACGAAGGTTCCCAAGACTGGGACCTCGCCATGCGGGTCGTCGAACGCATCCCGCCCAGCCGCATCCGGCATATCCCGAGAATTCTTTATCATTGGCGCGCGGTTCAAGGCTCAACCGCGATACAAGTCAGCGAGAAAAACTATTCCGTGACCGCTGCCGAGAAAGTCATCGCCGACCACTTCGCCCGTGCCGGCATCAAGGCCACCCTCACGCCAACCAACGGCCATTATTGGCGTGTACATTATCCGCGGCCAAATCCAGCACCATCTCTCACCCTCATCATTCCCACCCACAACCGCGGAAATTTGCTCCGTTCCTGCATCACCAGCATTCTCGAAAAGACCACCTACCCCGATTACAAAATCCTGGTCGTGGATAACAATTCCGATGAACCGGAAACCTTCGCTTACCTGGATGAATTGCGCTCGCACCCCCGTTGCCGCGTGCTTGCCTTTCCTGGGCCTTTTAATTTTTCCGCCATCAACAATTTTGCCGTCCACCAGACTGACACCCCGCTCATCGGCCTCCTCAACAACGACCTCGAAGTCATCAACCGCGACTGGCTCGACGAAATGGCCAGCCACGCTGTGCGGCCGGAGATCGGTGCCGTGGGCGCTAAGCTCTATTATCCCGACGGCCGCATTCAGCATGCGGGTGTTATCACCGGCATCGGCGGAATCGCCGGGCATGCTTTAAAAGGCTTTCCCCGTGAATATTCCCATTTTCATGCTTGTCTGGTGCACAACGTTTCGGCTGTCACTGCTGCGTGCCTAGTCATCCGCAAGTTTACCTATCTCGAAGTGGATGGCTTCGACGAAAATATCGCCGTTGCCTTCAATGACGTTGATTTTTGCTTGAAAGTACAATCGCGCAGATACCGCAATCTTTGCACGCCGTTCGCCGAATTAATTCATCACGAATCCGCCAGCCGTGGGGCCGAGAATACACCTGAAAAAGTCCACCGATTTCAAAAAGAAATCGAATTGCTTCATGCCCGCTGGGGCACCCGTCTCGCCAACGACCCGGCCTACAACCCCAACCTCACGCTTGACCACGAGGATTTCAGTCTCGCTTTTCCTCCGCGCGTGCCCGCGCCCGGCGAGTCCGGGCCAGTCTAGCCCGCGACATATCCTCCACATATAAACCGGCAAAGACCCTTTGCCATTTGTATATAAAATATTTATTGATGATGAAACCAGCAACGGTCACTTCATCTGCGTCACATCCGTTGATTTATTTTGATCGGAAGCATCAGGTTTTATGCGTGGGGCTCGTTCTGTTCTTTGCCGTTGCCCTGCTCTTTCGACTTCATTGCTGGTCGACGCCCATCTGGCATCAAATGATCGATAGTTCTCCAAAAACTGAGATTCTGTTTGGACATGTGCGGGATATCCGGTCCGATGATTTTCTCCTGGATATTCCAATGATTCTGGCCCAGACGGCCCACCGGCCTTCCTTTCCCGTTATCAATCACAACATCGGCACCGGCCAGTACATGCTGGCACCCATCAAAGCTCCGGCCAAAAGCTTCATCACTTTGTATCGTCCTTTCACCTGGGGCTTTTTTCTGGGGAATGACTTCGGTCTTTCCTGGATGTGGTGGGGGCTCACCCTGGGACTCTTCTATTCTTTTTTTCTGGTTTTCATGCTGGTCAGCCGCAACCTGTTTTGGATTTCATTTTGGGCGGCTTTTGCCCTCGTTTTTTCCCCTTACTTTCAATTTTGGAGTCTTCATAAAACGGAAATTGCCATCCATTGGGCTGGGGCATTTGTTGCGGCAGCCTATTTGCTGTCCGCGCGTAAGCGGTGGATCATTTGGTCTGCCGGAGTTTTTCTGGGTTGGTCCCTCGGCGCATTCGCGTTGGATAACATTTATCCTCCCATTGCCGTCAGTGTGGGCTGGCTCCTGCCTTTTGCCGGCGCAGCCTGGTGTTGGGAACAGCGAAAGCTCTTGCCTTGGAAAGAACACTTCCTTGATCGCGCGGGATCCTTTGTCCTCGCACTCGCAATTGTCGGCGCTTCACTCGGTGCGTTTTTCCAGGAAAGCCAGGAGTTCATTCATTTGATCCAAAATACAACCTATCCTGGACGCCGGTTTTCCGCCGGCGGAGGATATCCACTCTGGACTTTCTTCAGCCAGGACTTTTTCGCTGAAACCTGTAACAGTCCCGGTTCCTGGCTGGGAAATATATGCGAGGATTCGTCCTTTATTTTCGTATTCCCGGCAATTTGGTGCCTGCTTCTGGTACTTTTCGTTCAATATCGAAGATGGTTGGATTCCTGGAGTTTGATCCTGGCGATCTATGTCGGTGGCGTGATGATTTATACTTATGCAGGATTTCCCAACTGGCTGGCGCATCTCACGCTTTTCGGGATGTCGACCGTGAATCGAACCCAAATGGGCCTCGGGTTGGCCGATTTATTGATCCTAGTCGCCGCGCTTTCCAATCCGCGGCTGAGAGAATCGCTAAATTTCAGGACGCGCTGGATCGGCCTTCTGCTTTGGCTATCCCTGCTCGTTGTCTGCGGATTCTGGTTCAGATCCCATTGGCGCGATCTCAAACTTTCCTACCTCTTCCTTGGAATAGGCCTCCAGGCCGTTCTTGCCTGTCTGTGGTGGAGTAAAAAATTTCGAAGCTGGGGCATGGCCCTCCTCGCACTGGCTTCGTTCGCCTATACCATCCAATTCAATCCCTGGGTCAGGGGAGGCACGGATTACTTTTTTAAAAATCCCCTTTCGGCCAAAATCCTTGAGCTGGACCGTTCCGACCGGAACATCCATCCATGGGTGGTGATGGGGGACAATGGAATCAGCAATTTGCCTCGCATTATTGGTGTAAAATCCCTGGGCGGATATTACGGGTGCCCTGACTTAGAACTGTTCAAAGTATTCGACCCCGCCGGAAAATATTACTCCACCTATAACCAGTGCGGGTTCTTAATTTTCCAGACAGGTGACTCTATGGATGCTATATTTACAAGTCCAAGCCCCGGAGTTATCATGGCGGATATCAACCCTTCATCCCCCTTGTTTGATAAAGCCGGAGTTCGTTTTTTCATTGTTGTTGGGCAACCGGCGATCCAGGCCTTTGATAGGGCCGCCAATTTTAATAAACTTTTCAGCTATGCCGACAAGGCGATCTTTGAGCGCAAGCATGGAACGAGGTAATCTCTAATAAATCCACTACCAAGCCGGGATGCCCTCTCACTGCCAATAAGTGCACCATCTTTTCGCAATAATATGATCGAAGCCAAAGAAGATAAGGTCGGAAACTGCCCGATATGTCGCAGCGCGCGCACTGATTGCATCTTTAGCATGCCGGAGGCCACGGTCATACGTTGCGCTGACTGCAATTTTCTCTTTCTCCATCCACAACCGTCCGACGAAGTGCTTCGCCGCATCTACACTGATTCCTATTTCCTCGGTGCGACCGATGAACGGATGCGCGCCCGGGTCGCAGACTTGAAAACGGCCACCGCCGGGCTCTACCTTGATCAATTGGCCAAAAATGGAATCCGGGGCGGACGCTTGCTGGAGGTGGGCTGCGGCGATGGTTATCTGCTGGCAGCGGCCGAACGCCGCGGCTACGAAGTCATCGGCGTGGAATACTCCGAACATGCCGTCCAACGCGCCCGGGCAGGACTGGCCCGCGGGCAAGTGCTGGTCGGCGAGCTCTCTCAAGTGGATTTGCCTTCCGAGGCGTTTGATGTCTGCATCCTCGCTGATGTCATTGAACATGTCCGCGATCCCCGGTCTTTTCTGGCCACAGTCCGGGAACGCTTAAAACCAGGAGGCTGCCTTCTGATCGCGACACCCACCACGGATTCCTGGAGCGCCCGGCTGATGCGCAAACGCTGGATGGAATTCAAGACCGAGCATATGTCCTACTTCAACCGTCGTACCATGGATTCGCTGCTCTCGCAGACAGGTTTTAAATCGAACCAATTTCTTCCCGGGTACAAAATGATTTCACTGCATTACGTGAAAGCTCACTTCGAATCTTATCCGATGCCGCTGTGGACTTCGCTGGTACGGTTCGCTTTCGGCCGGCTGCCGCGTAGTTGGCTGGAGAAACCGCGTCGCCTCAACGGCAGCGGCATGCTGGTGCTGGCGATCAAAGCCCGCGCCCCCTCCCCGTAATGAAACACCTGCCTGTTCCCTGCACGCTCACTGTCATCGTGCCCGTCTTCAACGAAGGCGTCACTGCGCGCGAGACACTCGACGCGCTGCTGGCCAAGCAGATCACGGGCGTCCAGTTCGAGATTGTGATTGTGGAGAGCAATTCGACCGACGGCTCCCGTGACATCGTGCTCAGCTACAAGGCTGATCCGCGCGTGAAGCTCATCCTTGAGGACACTCCGCGCGGCAAAGGGCATGCCGTGCGCGCCGGCCTCGCGTGTGCGACCGGCGACATCATCCTCATCCAGGATGCCGACCTCGAATACGACCTCGACGATTACGAGGAATTGCTGGTTCCGATCATCACCGGACGGCAAACATTTGTGCTCGGTTCGCGCCACGGCGAGAGCGGCTGGGCCATCCGCAAGTTCGATGATCAGCCGCTGCACGCCTTCGTCATGAACCTCGCGCACTGGACCTTCACCCTCATGATCAACGCAGCGCTCGGCATTTGGCTGAACGATCCATTCACGATGTACAAGGTCTTCCGCCGCGACTGCCTTGAGGGGCTCACTTTTGAAAGCAATCGCTTTGATTTCGACTGGGAGTTGCTTATGAAGCTCGTGCGCAAGGGCCATCGCCCAATCGAGATTCCCGTCTCCTACAAATCGCGCTCATTTAAAGAAGGTAAAAAAGTATCCATGATCCGAGACCCGCTCACGTGGCTGCGTGCCGTGGTGAAATACCGTTTCGTTAAACTCTGAGTCATTTGGTTTCTACCCTACCATAGCCAAAACCCTTCCCGCCACGAAATCAGATTGTCACTCAAAATTGACGCAGCAAAGGGCCTTGGTTCTTGTCATGCTCACGGGTCATTATCTAAAGCTTCACGTTCGTTTTATCTTAACTAATGGCCAAAACTCTTCTCGTCACCGGCTCTTCCGGCCTGATTGGCTCTGAGGTTTGCGTGCATTTTGCGCGTGAACTCGGCTACACCATCCACGGGGTGGACAATAACCAGCGCGCCGTTTTCTTCGGTCCGCAGGGCGACACCCGTTGGAACCAGCAACGTCTCTTGCGCGAACTGCCCGGCTTCCAGCACCACGAACTCGACATCCGCGACCGCGCCGGGGTGCTCGCCCTGGTTCGGCAACTCAAACCGGCCGCCATCGTCCACACCGCCGCCCAGCCCAGCCATGACCGCGCGGCGGCCATCCCCTTCGACGATTTCGACACCAATGCCGTCGGCACCCTCAACCTTCTCGAAGCCGCCCGCCAGGCCTGCCCCGAGTCGCCCTTCGTGAACATGAGCACGAACAAAGTTTACGGCGACGCCCCCAATGCCATCGCCCTCAAGGAACTCGAGACACGCTGGGACTACGCCGACAAAAATTACGAACACGGCATCGCTGAAACTTTCACCATCGACCAGTCAAAACACTCGCTGTTCGGCGCCTCAAAAGTCGCCGCCGATGTCATGGTGCAGGAATATGGCCGCTATTTCAACCTGCCCTCCTGCTGCCTGCGCGGCGGCTGCCTCACCGGG
>Ga0206852_1024_pt1 | contig 51437 bp, 45 predicted proteins | sample Alteio_BWOrgCont_14_FD_152849 | JGI IMG/M metagenome (GOLD analysis project Ga0206852, IMG submission 152849) | Enriched cells from forest soil in Barre Woods Harvard Forest LTER site, Petersham, Massachusetts, United States -... | ecosystem: Environmental > Terrestrial > Soil > Temperate forest >... | reverse complement strand
AATGGGAAAAAATATTTTCCTGACAGGTGAAGCTGGTTCTGGCAAAACATATTTGCTGAATAAATATATTCATTATTTACGCGAAAATAACGTGAAAGTGGCAGTCACTGCCTCAACTGGCATTGCAGCAACGCATTTGCAAGGTTCGACTATTCATGCCTGGTCTGGCATTGGCGTCAAGGATAGCCTGACTGACAAGGACATCGAAAAAATACTCACTACAGATCGCATCAAACGTAATTATAAAAAAACACGTGTGCTGATCATTGATGAAATTTCCATGTTACACAAACATCAACTGGATATGGTTGACCAGATAGCAAAATTAATGTCAGGCAACGACAAGCCATTTGGTGGCATACAAGTAGTGCTTTGCGGAGATTTTTTTCAACTCCCACCCATTTCATCAACAATGGAAGTAAAACAATTCGCATTTGAAGCAGCTTCCTGGAAAAAGGGTAATTTCCATGTCTGTTATTTGCATGAACAACATCGTCAAGGCGATGATCCCCTGCTCGCTGTTTTAAATGACATTCGCAGTGGCACAGCCGGTGAACATACCAAAGTTCCATTGCGCACGCGTTACAAGAAAGAACCTGTTGGCAATGTAAAAGCAACCAAACTTTATTCACGCAATATTAACGTCGATCAGATCAATGAACGTGAACTGGCAAGCATTGATGGTGCAGAAAAAACTTTTCGCATGAATACTGTTGGCTATAGTGCAATTGTGGAGGGATTAAAAAAATCCTGTCTTGCCATGGATGAATTGAAATTAAAAGTTGGTGCTGAAGTCATGTTTATCAAGAATGATACGCAAGGCAAATATGTGAATGGCACGCGTGCTGTTGTCATCGGTTTCGAGAAAACTCCTGATAGCTGGCCGCTTATTCGCACCTATGATAATCAGACATTTGTCGCCTATCCTGATGAATGGAAGTACGAAGATAATGGTGTCGTGCGCGGTATTATCACCCAGGTTCCATTACGACTTGCCTGGGCAATCACCATTCATAAAAGTCAGGGCATGACTCTTGATGCTGCAGAAATTGATTTGGGTGATGCGTTTGAACCTGGCATGGGATATGTTGCCTTGTCACGCGTGCGTAGTTTAAGCGGTTTAAAATTAATGAACCTCAATGAAATGGCGTTAAAGGTTCATCCGAAAATTCTCGAGCATGATAAAATTTTCAAGCAATGTTCGCTGGATGTTGTGCGTGATATGCAGGAATTATCTACCCAGAATCAGACTGAATTACAACAGCAGACATTAGTGGATCGTTTCAACGGTAGCAAGGAAAAACCAGCGAAAAAAACCCGCAAGAAAAAAGAAAAAGCTGTTGCGACGCATCTCGTTACACTCGAACGATTAAAGCAACGTCAGTCGCTAGATACCATTGCCAATGAACGTGCCATTTCTGTTGGCACGATTTTGCATCATCTGGAAAAACTCAAGGGATTAAAATTGATTGATAATAATGATCTTGAGTTTCTAAAAAATGAATTTGCAGCCACTGATTTTGAAGAAATTTTCACCGCATTAAAATATTCAGAAAATGGCTGGCTTACTCCGGTATATCAAAAATTCGACGGCAAATACTCATTTGATCAGATTAAGCTGGTGAGAGTATTTGTGTTGTGATGAAGAATAGGTGCTAAAAAAATATTGGTTCTTTACTGACAATTGACTTTAGCCACCACATGCCTGCAAATTTTTCTTTTCGATGGCCAGTAGCAAGATGCAATTCCTTAAATCCGAGCTCATATAGCTCTTTAGCATATACTTCACCGCGAATGCTGTCTCCAATCTCAGAATCAATATAAAATATGGATTTTTTAGAAACAGAGTCTCTGTATTTATCAAATTCAGCAGGTGAATTATATGTTGCAATTGTTTTCCCTGCTTTTTTGGCAGCCAAAATCCATACATTCCGCATTAACTCATCATCATCGATTAATATAATGGGTACATCATTATTATATGTACTGATTTTTATATGTGTTACAAATGCTTTAGGAATAATTCTAACCTTTAATTCATGACAACGATTTCTTATAACAGGAGAATCATAATAGCTTGTAACCAGAATAGACTTATCGGATATGCTTAATTCCTCGATAATATCCAATCCATTTTTACATCCTGTTAAAAGTTCATAATCAATCAGAAAAAGATTTTTATTCGGATTATTTACCAAATAATTGCAAAAATCTCCTGAATTAAAGAAATGCGAGATATTAATTGAAGTATTTTTGAATCGCTCATTCCAAACATCATGTATTGATAAATCATCATCAACCACAACAACACTTTCATTATCATTCACAGTAATATTTCCACAGAACCAGTCAGGAGCCTGGGTTAATGGCAGTGCAATCAATATTTTGGTTCCTTTTCCCTCAATCGAATCAATTTTAAATTCTCCATTAACATCCTGGATACATGTTTTAGCAAAATGCAAGCCGTAACCATTCCCATTTTTTTTATTAAAACTAAAACCATGCTCAGTAATTTTATGTAAGATTTTCTTCGGCATACCACATCCATTGTCCTCGATAACTATGTATGCTCTACTATCATCATCGCAATAAAGATCAATATTGACGCTGCCATTTACATCAATAGCTTCAATGCTATTATTCAATAAATTTGATATTGCTCGTTTAAAATTAACAAGATTAACATTTGAAAAAATATGACAGGCATTTTCAGAAACTTTCAAATGAATATTATTATCATAGCGTGGATGTTCAAAACGCTTCTCAGCAATAATACATTCAAGCGCCAGATATAATGATTCAGATGTGGCATGATTACCGCTGTTATTAGAATTGGATATATTATTTTTCGAATAGAATAATAGATTATGAGCTATATCATTTATACGATTAACAGATTTATGCACCATCACTCTAATTTTCTCATCAGTGGTCAGTAAGTTTTTAAGCAGCATATTAAGAGCTACAATGGGAGATTTAATATCATGCGCTACTTGTGCTGCCATTTTGTTTATTTCAGCTTCTTTTTTCTTTATTTCAATTTCGAGTCTTGAAAAATAGCGCAAGGATATTATCAAGATAGCTGTTACAACTGCTCCTAATAATACACATAAGAAAAATAGCATCATTTTTAAATAAACTGCGGGTGCAAGTAAATGATTAAGCGGTGTCTCTATTAATAATCCCCAGCTCACAGAACGATTATCGAGTGAAATTGGCATAAAAGTTGCCAAAACCTCTACGCCACTTTTATTGATATATCGCAAATGATAAATAGACTTTATTGTATCCAGATTCCAGCTCCAGGTTTTTCTATTCCAGGAAGTTCCTTTTTCAAAATAACCAGGATGCCAATCAAGTTTTCGAAATATACCTCTACTTCTTAAGTTACCCAAATCATGGTCATCATTATCTTCACCACTTGCTGGAAAATAAATATTTTCACCATTGCTGCTGGCTATAACATGAGCATGTCTGTCTACCAAATATATCGATGTGCCGTTATGCAGATCCATTTTTTCTTTTAATGGCAAAAAAACACTATCCTTAAGAGTTTTTGCACTGATTGAAGCACCAAAAATATATTTGACTACATTATCGTTGTCAAAAATAGGTGTGGCGACAGTAATACTTTGCATGCCATGGAATTCATTGGTTATATATGCTTCTGAAATTGAAGTTTCTTTTTTTTCGTTTACCAATCTCAGTGCATCACGAAAAGAATAATTATAAACCTTAATGTTTTTTTGAATATCAAAGGGTTCAATAAAAACTATATTTCCATTTGCTTTTGCATAAAACAAATATCGAATGTCATTGTAGTTTCTTCTGATATTACTTGCTAACAAGCGTTTTTCAGCAACTAAAACGCTACCGTCAGTATCATATAGTGGTAATCCTTTGTAAATTTGCCATTTTTTTAGTCCATCATTTACAATTTTGCTGGCATAAGGTGATGGAAAAATAATGGCATGCACAGGACTAGATAAAACTGTAAATATTTCTTGTTTCTCTAGTATATTTTTTGCCTCATCTGGTAATACTTTAGTGTCAAAAATTTTCTGTTCATTCGAGGTAATATCCATTTTAAATATTGGATCAGATGCCGCGATTTTAATTATAACTTTAAGGGTATTAAAATAACGCTCTAATGACTGAGCGATTATTTCCGATACTTGTTGTTGATTGCTAATCTCATTCTTAAGGATATTCTTTACAAGCTGGCTTGATGAGATCCAGCTAGTAGTAATAAAAAGGATAATTATAAATACAAGAGATATTATAAATAGTAATTTCGGTTTAATTTTTGATGCAAATTTTAAAATTTTCATTTACATCCATTTGTCGCGAGTGCGTCCTTTAATGCAGTAAATCCATTTATTGCAACAGGAAATCCGCAATAAGGTATCAAATGAATTAATAGATTTTTTACTTCTACGTTATCGTTGTATTTATCAAGATAATCTACAATGCTTGTTTTAGTTTTTTCATGTACACCTAGCGCAGCACATGATGCTATATCTGCCAAACATATATCTTTATTTTGTATAAATTTGGAATTATCAATGAGATCTGCTGTTAATAATACATCCATACTGCGTTCTTTCAGGATATCTTCAACAATATTTGTCACAATCCTAATTAATTTTTTATCAAGCCGTGTATTAAAAAAAATGATTATATTTAAAATATCATCTACTGTTCCACCTGTATTCAGAAAGCCGATTAAGTGCGGCTTAATTTGTTTTTCCCGGCCGAGTGAAATTAGTGATGAAACAGTAATTAAGCTTTTTTCCCTGATGGACAGGCCTTCTCGCGCCCAATAATGTTCATAAGCTATTTCCTGAACTTCCTTATTTAAATCTGAATCAAGTGATTCAAGATTGTGAAATACCTGATTGGATAGCTCCACTCCATATAACTCGTCTAATAAAGGTGACTTCGTGGTTCTCATGATTTTCCTGAATATAAGCTGGATCTGCGATGGCTGCGAATCTTATATTAAAGCAAATCTGAATACAACCAGATAATTTTGAGGTTGTTGATTAACCCCTCGGCACTAATGTCACTTTAAACACATACGGAGAACCATTGGAATCCGCATCCGTATTGGTATTTGGTAAAGTGCTCATGATGCCACCTGCGATATAACCAATGACAGTTGGTTTGCGGATGTTATCGATATTAATGACACCGTTTGCATAACGCTGAATGTTTGCATGAATATAATAAGCACCTGCGCCAAATAATAATTGATTACCAGGATTGACGCTGGTTGAGAGAATCACAGGATATTGGCTATTCATCAGATACTGCGTGAAATTGCCATTCTGATCCATTTTCACTGTTGTCACCTGATTGATAAATGGAATTTCACTGTCCGTCTGGAATGTTCCGCCAGAATAAAAGCCATAGGAAATACCGCCAAAAAAGATGTTATACATACTCTTCGTGCGCTGGGAATATAAACCCGCTGTTGCACTGACATATTGATTCATGCCTTGCTTAAATGTCGTCGACAATAATGGATTTGCCATGGAAGGCGTGCCATTCTGATCCATCACCACTGGCACCGTCCACACACCCGTTGTTTCAGTAAAGACACCAGCGTAAGCAATCATGCCGTATTGCAAACGATTATTTACACTAAATATTGCGGGCATCACATTCAAATCACGCCTTCGATAATTTGGATCTGGTAATGTTGGTAATGAAGGATAAAAATTCGCAAACAATTGACCATTCACATTGCTAATCTGAAAACGCCTGATCTGTTCGCTATAAATTCCACTATCAGCAGGATTATAAACACCATCCTGATTTTGTCCGAATACTAATTGAGAAACATTCCCTAATTTCAACATTTCTCCACCCGTAATCTGAAACATGGGATGAATAATTTGCTGAATGTAAGCACTCAACTGTTTTGAATTATCACCCATCGTCCATTTGACAATACCAGGTAAATTGAATGCAGTTAAAATTGGTTTGGTTGTGAAAGCGCCTGTTAGAGTATCTATGCCATAACCACCTGTCATATAAAGCGTATTGTTATCCTGATAACCTTGTGGACTGGTGACAGACAAGGAATCAATCTGCTGCTGTGTTAAATCAGAAGTATGAAGTGATCGTGAAAAAATTGTACCGCTAGCAGGATTGACCACATATATCATCGTGTTTTGTGCAGCAACGGGAAAAGGATCCGCACCAAAACCATGCAAGCCATTTGTACGCCCAGCAATAAATATCCATAATCCTTTGTAGATTCCAATCATGCCGGAATGCAATCCAACAGGTAATTGAAAATTCATTTGTTCAATGATAATGGTAAATGGTAATAATGATTCTGGATAAATTGGACTAAGTGTATTCGTTTGATTATCAGCATGTACAACTGTTGCAATACACATCATGGAAGCAAGCAATGATATTTTGAATGTCCTTTTCATAATTATCCCTTAAAAAATTAACAGGCAAATACGTAATTCACACCAATGGTTGCTTGCACAATATTGCTGGAAACTTCGAAGGAATCCCCAATATCATCTGATGTGGAATAAGAATGGATCGGGATGTAATCGAGCTTGAAACGAGCAGAAATTTTGTCAGTGAAAGCATATTCAATTCCTGCACCGATAGCAGGTGATAACTGATTTTTATTAACACTGAACGAAGTAAAAAATGGTACGTTTGATATGTTGGTCGTCGTACCTGTGGTTCGAGTCCACGCTGCGCCTGCAGAAAGGAATAACAAAGTTTTATCGATTGCCAAACCATCCATTAATTGCAATAAAACAACATCCTTCAGATTATGATCGGAATCAAGTTGATATAAGGCAAATGGTCCACCGTATGTTTTCGAGAAACTTGCATCAGAAAAATTCGCACTTAATTCTGCACCATAAACAGCTGATGTTCTTGTCATATCAATCTGTTTGCGATAACCAATTTGCAAACCGCCTGTCAATCGTGGATTGGTTTGCTGCACCAGTGTTGCATTAAATGTTGTCGCATCAATATTGGTTATATCCATGGTTTGTTGCACAAAACCTGCATTGACGCCGGCATAAAATCCCGTCCAGTTATGCGGCGCACAAATTTGTGGGATGACTTCACCTTTGTAGGAATGTGCAAGCAATGGTGAAGAAGTAAGAGAAATACCGAAAAAAAATGATGTGAGTAATTTGAATGATTTCATTTGAAGTCCCTTTACAAAATAGATCGAAGTAAGATATCCGAATATTTCGTGAAAAACAATCAATCCGCGCGATAATCAGGTAATACATGCAGAACCAGTTTTTTATGATTACGCATGATAGTCAATGGCACATGTTTATTAGGTGTTAAACTATTTAAAGCTGCCGTATAAGTATAAATATCAGGTGTGGGTTTTCCAGCTAATTCAACAACGATATCATCACGCTGTAAATGCGCGAGCTCTGCTGGTGAATCATTTACAACACCAGATAAGCGCACACCTTCTTTATTCACATAGCTGTAATCAGGAATGGTTCCCAGATAAATTCGCAAATGTTGTCGTATATATTGTTTCTCCCGTGGAATTTTTTGCCATGCAATTGGTGCGATTCGCTGTTGCAGTTCCTGCATGAATGTAAATAGATAATCTGCAATCACAGCGATGCCATGATAATTCAAAGTTTCGGGCCTATCCTCTGGCGTATGATAATTGGCATGCGCACCCGTAAAAAAATTTAATACTGGAATATGTTGTAAATAAAATGCGGTTGAATCTGTTGGTAAATACGCATCCTTGCTCGCAATAATTTGCAGTGAACCATGCGCTACATTTGCTAAAAATAATGGCCAATCTGCACTGGAACCTGTTCCCTGTATCACAAGTTTTTCGCGCAAATGACCAACCATATCCAGATTAATCACAACACGAATCGGTAATTTTTTTTCACCAGAATATGAACGAACAAAATGCGTCGATCCTAATATACCGAATTCTTCACCGGACCAGGCTGCAAATAAAATACTTTTATTACCAGCAAATTTTCCTTGCGACTTCAATGTACTAAATGCTCTTGCTACTTCCAGCATCGCAGCGACACCGGATGCATTATCATCTGCACCAGCATAAATCCTGCCGATTGAGCCCAGTGAATTTGATTTATCGCCCAATCCAAGATGATCAATGTGCGCGCTGAGAATAATCATGCCTGTGGATGGCACATCAGGATCAAGTCTTGCTAATACATTGCGACCATGACGCGTTGAACCTGAAAAAATGAATGACTGAAAATAAGTGCCATTATCACCTGCTGGCTTTAATCCAAGTTGCTTAAAAATATTAGCGACATATTGTGTGGCAAGTTGCTCACCTCTGGTGCCTGTTAACCTGCCTTCCAGCGCATCAGATGCAAGAAAATTGACATGATTTCGCAGTTTATTTTCATCGATAATGTTGCGAGAAAAAACCTGCATGCTGGTTAGCAATAACATGCCAACCAGCATGATATTCCTATAACACATTAATGTTTTTCTTTTTTACTGCCAGTTTTGCTTTTTTTGACTGCCTGGAAGCATGATGGTCTTGCATGTTTTCAGCCTGATGGCATGACATACATCCGACTTGCGTATGATATATATCTTTTTTATGCTGGGCATTGGCAGATGATAATAAAGTTAAAGCGAATACGGTGAGCAATCCTTTCATGATAACTATCCTGTCGATGAACGTAGACAGTGATAATAATTCTCAAAAATGTTTTTAGCAATTAGATACTGAATGGATTAATAATAAGTTATACGATTAGACACTGAATCAGAGACCGATGGTCGCTCCTCCTGTTGTATAGAATCTTGTTGCAAAGAAAGTCTCTTAACATATTCAGGTAATTGTTCTTGCTGCTCTATTTGTCGCTGCACAGGAACAGGATCATATCGCACATCATCGATTTTCCTGCGATACACTTTATCAACGATCTTGCCAACGATTGCACCAGCCGTAGCAAGTGCTGCTGCACATGATGCAAAAATCGCAGACAATCCGATAATTTTAACAGCTAATCCCACACCGCCAATGATAGTCATGATGGGCACGATTGGAATGACACTGGTTGCAACCAGTGCACCGACGACTATTGCTGTCGCAATAAAAATACCCAAACCCAATAACACTCCAGTCAGGATACGCTCAGTACTACGGAGATCATCATTTTTTCTTTGTTTCACTTCATTTTTGATACGCGTGAAATTATTGCGTACTTCTTCAATATTGATTTGCATATATTTTTGCTCTTCACGATTAAACTCCGTGAATTCAGCGCAAATCTCATCAATGACATGTGGATTATTAACCACATAATCCTGGAATGATTGCAAACCCAGTAATTCTGATTTTAATTCTTCCGTACGATTACATTTTTCCTGACTGAATTTTTGCTGTTTGTTCGTCGAACGTAATGTAGCTTGTGCGGCAGACACATAAGCATCATTGGGGATCAGAATACGCTTGAGCCAGGTGAAATATTTTTGCTTGATGAATTCATCATCGTAATACAGTGAAAATAAATCTCTCTGGTCAAAAATTTTTTCTTGATTGGCATACGTACACCAGTGATTTGGCATTGCATCATTCAGCATGGGAAAATAATCCAGATCAATTGCTGACACAGGAAAAGATGCCTCGGGAGTCTTAAGATGATCAAATATAAGCTTTCTGGGATCCTTGCTATTATATTTTGAAGTCAATGGCCATGCTGTCTGATCATCATCAATCTTTACGAAACATAATTTACGCACACCATTAACCACAACAGGCATCAATCCATAATTTTTAGGATGCAAATCATATTCTTTTTCGGCATAACTGGCTGCCAGAATTTTGGCGAATTCCGCATCAAGCAACAACTTTTTCTTAAGCGGAATATTATTATTTTGTGTGGTCACATAATCATAAACCGAGATGAAACCTTCGAGCTTCGTCGAAAATAAACCGGTGCGTTTTCCATTTTGATCTACGCCGCTTTTTACTTTCGAATGACGAATATACATTCGGTAACATAATGCATTGTAGGCCTCAATTTCTGAAATGGATCGGGAGGTAGGATTTCTTTTGAAGTATACAAACTTGTCATATTCAGCTTTGGATTTTTTCAATTCTTCCGTAGCATAATTTGTACTTACCATTTCAGAAATACGCGTATAACTCTCATAATTGTTTTTGCTTTTTGGCGGAGGCGGAGCAGTTTGTTTCTTGCTTTGGATGGCTTCACAATGTTTCGCATAATCTTGTAATGCCTGCAATAATTCTTCATTTTCTTTTAGGTTGTATTCCGGCAAATTCATGAATAAACGAATCACTTCTTTTACTTTTCTTGCTGATGTAATCGTTATAATTCGCTGCTTGTTTATAGTTTCTACTAATCCATATTTTATCAATAATCCTTCATCGCTATTTCGCTGTGGATAATAATTTTCAGGTGCAATGAAAACAATATATGGCTTTTTTTCTGGAGCAATATTAGACGGCGCAGGATTTAAATGCGTAAATATCTTCGTGTAACCGGGTAATCGCGGATGCAAACGCTTTACTTTCATACACACACTTCTCGTTTTGTAATATTTTAAAATAATATCAATTATATATAACAATTATTAAATTAAACTTAATTAGCCGACTTTAATAAACTACTGTATTTATTCTTTTTTTTAATAATATGTTAATAAATCTGCGAATATAATAGCTGATATAATTAATATATAAAGATTTCAAATAATACAAAACGAGGATTAAAGTGGCTAAATACTACGACCTGCTTCATTTGACTGATGATGAAAAAAACATTCTGACTGCCTTTCTCAAGGCTGATGAACTTAGCGATAAAAAAGCCAGGGTCCGTGTTTTCGAAGCCAATACAATATATCAATTTGGGAAGGTTGAATTTATACTTTCTCATTCGCTAGTCAGATCAGCATTGATGGATGCTGAAGGAAAAACTGCTGATGACAAAGAATATTTTTATACTGTCTTTACGCAGGAAGATAATAAAAAACTAGGTGCAGGTGGTGGCGGTCGCGCATACGATGTTACAGGCGATCTGCGATACATTGATAATAATCTCGAGTTTTTCCCCGTACAAAATGAATTCATCAAAATCATACCTTATGGCTATGATGAACAATCAAAACGCGAACAATTCCAAAATGAACGCACACTCACGCGCCTTGCCAATCCGCCAGCAGGAACAAAAAAATTACGCTCACAAAAAAAAGATGGCGTCAGAAAAAACAGTTTTATTCGCGGTGAAAAATATCAGCGCATGACACTCACTGAATTACTCAAGGAATGGGAAAGAAATCCTCCCAGCTCCCTCGAGAGACTCGATTTGTCGATTAAATTAATGGAAGCATTAGCAGACTTGCATGTAAAAGGAATCATTCATCGCGATCTGAAACCTGACAATATTATTGTTAAACCTGAGCAACCGCTTGAAGTAAAAATTATTGATTTTGGATTGGCAACCAGAATTAATTCAGGAAAAACGGTACCCGGCGGCACGACTTTCTGGGTACCTCCAGAAGCAGCACAACCTGGTTACAATAATCGCCTCGATCAACCTTCATATGATGCATTCCAGATGGGATTGATATTGCGCGAAGTATGGGGTGAAAATCAGCAAGCAGATAAACATAAAGCTAATAATACCAATACCGAGATTAAATTTTTACTTGATCGAGCTGCTACATTTCAAAAAAAAGCGGAGCCGGAATTTTTGTTAGGACAAAAAGTACCGGACGAATTAATGCGTACTTTAACGCAATTATCACATCCACATCCTGATTCACGTGTTACGATCTCTGATGCCGTGCAAAATTTAAGAGACACCAAAACTAATCTACAGCAAATTATTCTCAACCAGATAGATGCGTATAGACAATTAGTTTCCAAAGAACATGCTGAAGCTTTTTTCAAAACAAAAACCACTAAAGGCATAAAACTAAGCGCATTAAATAAGTTGGATAACAAAATACAAGGTCATCCAGCAGAAAATTTTACTGATAAGGAACTTGATGCGCTGATGGATAAAAATGGCAGGTTAAGAACGATTGTGAATAATATTAATAATCATCATTACCTGCCTGATCAAATCAAGAATCGATTGCGGCAGGAAACTGCAGCGAATCAGGCTGGTAAACAACCAATAGTTAATAATGAAATAAAACCTAAGAAACTGTGAATTACTTTTATACTCCCCCATCCGCCTGTCGGCACCTTCCCCCTTTGGGGGAAGGAGTACTTCCGTTACTTCTCAGGAAGCAAAATAAAATATCCACCTTTCGCTTTCATGGAACCAGCTAATTCGCCTGCTTTATCACCTGTACCCCAGAATAAATCACCGCGAATTGGTCCTTTGATTGCACCACCTTTATCTTGCGCAATCACCAGGCGTTTAACATTATTGGTATCCAGCCAGACAGGTGTGCCATGAGGAATATAACGTGTATCAACTGCGAGACTTCTTCCTGGTGTTAATACAACGCCGTGATCACCAATCGGACCTTCACCTTTCATTTCTGTGAAAAAAACATACGAAGCATTTTGTTGCAGGATTTCCTGCGATTTTGCAGGATGCGCCTTCAGCCAGTCGCGAATACTTTGCATGGAGATATGACGCGATGCAACACCATGCTCACGCACCAGCACCGTACCAATTGCCGTGTAAGCATGTCCATTGGTACCTGCATAAACAAGTCGAATGGATTCGCCATTATCCAGTTTGACTGAAGCAGAACCTTGCACCTGGATAAAAAAAGATTCCACTGGGTCTTCAATCCAGATTAATTCATTGCCGGAAAGTGCACCTTTATTAATTTGTTCATGCGTGTAATAAGGCTTTAAACTACCACGCACTGATCTGCCAGCAATGCGAATGCCTTTCAGATCAGGTCGAAAAATTCCGAGGTCTTCAATCATAATGAGATCATCAGGACGTTTGTAAATAGCAGTATTAAAACGTGTACTTCTTGTGCGTGATCCATGAATCTCTGGTTCGTAATAACCTGTAAATAAACCTTCGGTATGATTGCCAGATTTCACTTGATAGGGTTTGAAATATGTTTCAAAAAAATTTCGCACTGCTTTGTCAGAAGGATGTTGCATGTTGCGTGCCTGCACACACACTGCATGCCATTTCTGATAACGAATTAATTTATTACATGAACGTAGAAAAGCAGGCCAGGTTTCAGCCACATGATCCTTATTCCAGTTTGGCAATGCTGAATAGGAAACAGGTCGCAAGGTAAAAGGCGCTAATCGTGATGAAGTCACTGGTGGTGTTTGTGTATGACAACCTGTCTGCATGAACAGGAATAATAAAATCAGAATATCCAGAATAAAAAAACGGCAAAAAATATTGTTCATGGCAAGATCAGACATAAAATTTAAAGAGCGAATTTAGCATATATACAAGTGCTGATGCTACATTGAATTACTCATAAGCATGGCTTATCAATTCAATAAAAATTATCGATTATTCCCCCACAGCTGAATCCTTCATACTCAATCTTCATTTTAAATCAGGAGAAAAACCATGTTATCAACCGGCGAATTATTTCCCGAATTTTCCATGAAAGCAGTCGTATCATCGAAGATTGAAAATGCTTTTATTGAAATAAATCATAGGACTTACCAGGATAAATGGCAGGTATTGTTCTTTTGGCCGAAGGATTTTACTTTTGTCTGTCCAACTGAAATCGCTGAATTTGGAAAATTGCATGCAGAATTTCTCGAGCGTGATGCAATCATTCTGGGCGCGAGTACCGATTCTGAATTCGTGCATCTTGCCTGGCGTCAGCAAAATGAACAATTAGCTAATTTACCTTTTCCCATGCTAGCGGATATCAAACGTGAACTCAGCACGGCATTAGGTATTCTTGACAAGGATGAAGGTGTTGCCAAACGAGCGACGTTTATTGTCGATCCCAAAGGAATTATTCGTTTCACCATGGTCACTGATTTGAATGTGGGTAGAAATCCAAAAGAAGTATTACGTGTACTGGATGCTTTGCAAACTGATGAACTTTGTCCCTGCAATTGGCAGAAAGGTGAAAAAACGCTGGAGGTTGCTGTATGAGTATCGAATCATTAAAAAATACATTACCCGATTTTGCGAAAGATATTAAATTGAATTTATCAACTATTTTAACTGCAGAAGGTGTACCGGATTTACAAGATAATCAGATAGCAGGTATTGCCTTGACGAGTGCATATACGACTGGCAATTCTCTTGTCATTCAGGCTGTGCTGGATGAAGTGACAAACATTTTATCTGATGCAGAAATCACTGCTGCCAAATCTGCTGCAACCATCATGGCGATGAATAATATTTACTATCGATTTATTCATTTATCCAGTGATAAATCCTTTTCCAGTATGCCAGCACGCTTACGCATGAATGTGATTGCTAACCCTGGAATTGAAAAAATGGATTTTGAATTATATTCTCTCGCAGCATCAGCATTGAATGGTTGCGGTATGTGTATGGATGCGCATACTAATGAATTAATCAAATCTGGTATGAGTAAACTCGCAATACAATCCTCCATTCGTATTGCTTCTGTCATCAACGCAACATCCATGGCAATTGGAGTATCAACATGAAACATAAATTTATATCTACATTATTTATAACACTCGGTTTGCATGTCATGCCAGCAAACGCAGCAAATCAGCCTGTTTTTCAGGTAGCAACCATAGGCTCACTCACGCAAGGTGTTTACGATGGTGATTATACATATGGCAATCTGATGAAACATGGTGATTTTGGTTTGGGAACTTTTCTCGATCTCAATGGTGAAATGGTTGCGATTGATGGCAGTTATTATCAGATTGAAGCGAATGGCAAATTGAAATCTGTGCGTACTTCGCAAATCGTACCATTTGCTGAAGTCACATTTTTCCACCCTCAAATGCAAAAAACATTATCTGCCATTCATGATTATCAGCAATTGGGTAAAACCTTGAATGCATATTTTGGCAATAAAAATATTCCGCATGCGATACGCATTGATGGCACATTCAAATCACTCACACTCAGAAGTTTGCGCAAACAGAAAAAACCTTATCCGCTATTAACCAAGGCATCTTCCGAACAAGCCATTTTTCATTTGAATAATGTGGAAGGAAGTATTGTTGGATTCTGGTTTCCAAAATACTGGGCAGGAATAGCCGTTCCTGGCTTGCACTTGCACTTTGTAACAAAAGATCGCAGCACAGGTGGGCATGTGTTGGAAATTGAGCTGGATAAAAATGCACAAGTCAGCTTGCAATCCTTGCAGACAGTGGAAGTTTATCTTCCAGCGACTACATCGTTTGCAAAGACAAATTTGTCTGATGAAAATTTGCAACACTCGATCAAAAAAGCAGAAGGTGGAAGTGAATAAGCTATTTTTCAATGGCTTGTTAAAAAGTTAAGTTTATAAAATCTTTGGGTTGCCTCTGGTCGCATGATATAATGCTTAAATTAATAAAACATTTTTTCACGACTTAATTCAAAAGAGGCTACCCAATGAGAAAACTCATTTATCTCATCGTCATTGTTGCAATCATCATTGCTGCAGCACCATTTATTGATGGTTACTTATTTAAAAATTCTTTTTATCAGCAAGTTGGATTACTACAAAACGAATTGGCCAAAGAAAATAATACTGCTGACAAGACAGAAATAAAAATCGATAATTATCAAATGGGGTGGTTACAATCAACAGCTGATTTATCCATCACGACTATCAAACAACGACCCAATCGACCAACTGTTCCGATCACCTTTCATGTCAAATCCATCATTCATCATGGTCCACTCGTCTGGTTTGACAGTTCACCGCGTCTTGCTGCTGCATCAATTGATACATCTGTTTTTCTACCTGAATTCTTGTCCATGATAATAAAGACAGATGAATCTGGATTTCTGCAAATTCACACACTCGCATCATTGAGTGGTAACAAGTGGACTTATATTTACACAGTCGCACCAAAATCGCTTGAAGGATTAGTTACCTGGGGTGGCTTGAAAGGTGATAGCAAAATTGTTATTGCAAATAGTTTAATTGAAAAATTAAATAATACGCTTACATTCGGCAAACTGAATGCAAATTTTGTGATGTATAATCTGCCTAATGTTTCCGTTGATGCAATGCAATTTTCAAATTCTGCTGAACGTCAATCGCCTAATGCAATGACTGGAGTGGGTACTGCAAGCATCCCAAAAATCACAGCAAAATGGCAGGATGGCAGAACATTTGATCTTACAGATCTCACTGTAAAAGCTGATTACAGTATGAAAGACAAGATTTATCAGTATCATTCTGAAACTTTCATACAGACGATTAATTTTCCTGCAACATTTCCTGTCCAGTATATTTCGCTGGCAAAACATGTATTCTCACTGAATGATATTAATCTTGGTTACATATTTGATAATTATAAAAACTGGAATAATCAGGAACCCAATCCAGATGAAGTGATTGTTAAGTTATTTACACCGAACAGTAAAATTAGCAGCAATCTTAGTTTGACAACTGAACTTGGTGCGGTGCTTGCGAATATACAAATATCGCTCATGAGTGTTCCTGCAAATTTACAGGCATTAATGAATGTATTAAACATTGATGCGAATGTACAAATTCCACAGGCACTGGCTCAGAAACTGATGGCAATGAGCATCACACAAACCTTGAATCAGCAACCACAAACCGTCACGATGCCTCAAGACCCTCTAAAACAGGCAGAGTTTGTGCTGGCAGCAATGGTGCAACGTGGTTATTTGCAAACAAATAATCAGAATTATACGTTTGTCCTTACAGTTAAAGGCCCAAGCATTCAATTGAATGGCAAAACAATTAGTGTGGATGAATTAAAAATGATTCCTGCGACAATCATGCAGGATATTATGCAATCCATGCCAGCAACGGCTCCCGCCACACCAGCAGCTCCTGCGCAAACAACAGTTGTTCCAGTTGCTTCACCATCGCAAGTTGTAGCAGTTCCTGTCGCTTCACCTTCGCATGTTGTGACAGCACCTGCGCCAGCAGTTATTGCTTATCGTTGTTACTGGATGGATAGCTCATCGGGAAAAAATGTGTGGGTATTATTTCCATCTGCGATCACAAAATTTGATTGCTATTCCCTCGATAGCTGCAGCGGCGGCTCAGGAAACTCCGGCGGCGGATGTTATAAATGGGCAACCTCTGCTGATGCAAATGGGGAAGCGTGGCATTAATTTTTAAATAATTTATTAGGTATACGTTAGCTGGGCTGAGCGATGAGCTTCGCCCGACTAACGACTAAAAAAATATCTTTCACAACAATTGCAACTTCGAAATTCCTGGCGTAATATCCCCTCGCAATTTTCCAGTTAACCCTTTCGTATAATCTCATCAAGGAAATAATCCAATGAACACGACTAAAAATCTTATTCAGCAATATTATGATGCTTTTAATAAACAGGATATGCAGGCATTTATGAATTGCCTCAGCGACGATGTTATCCATGATATTAATCAGGGAGGCACGCAAAACGGAAAAGACGCTTTTGCAAAATTCATGGAGCATATGAATCATTGTTACAAGGAAACAGCTTCAGACATTATCATTATGGCAGTTGAAGATGGTTCTCATGCTGCAGCTGAATTCACCATTGAAGGAACATATCTTGCAACAGATAAAGGATTACCAGAAGCAAAACAACAACAGTATCAATTACCTGTTGGTTCATTTTTCTCCATTAAAAATGGCAAAATTTCTCGCGTACGCACTTATTACAACATGCAGGACTGGATTAATCAGGTTAGTCAATAATGAATGATTTGAAAATAATATCCCTGAAAGGACAGGATATTCTTCCATATATTCCAGAATTGGCAAAATTACGGATTAATACTTTTAAAGAATATCCTTATCTTTATGAAGGCAATCTGGAATATGAATACAAGTATCTCGATACTTATATTAAATGTTCTGATTGCATGATTATTTTGGTTATTGATGGCTCTGAAGTAGTAGGAGCTTCAACCTCCATACCAATGGAATTTGAGACTAGCGAGTTTAAGCAGCCTTTTTTAGATAATCTCATCAATCCGCGGGATATTTTTTACTTTGGAGAATCGGTATTACGACCGGAATATCGCGGTCGTAATATTTACCGGCACTTTTTTAGCTTGCGCGAAAATAATGCAAAAAAATATGGTAGTAAAGTTGTAACTTTCGCAGCTATAGAAAGACCAGAGGATGATGCAAGAAAGCCGCAAAATTATATTCCATTGAATGACGTATGGAAGCATTTTGGTTACACAAAACATCCTGAATTACGAACCCAGTTTGAATGGCAAGAAGTTGGCGAACAAACTCCCACATATAAAACCCTTATATTCTGGATGAAACAATTATGATAAAAATTGCTTGCTGCCAATATCAGATTGAAAGATTGCATAGCTGGGAAAACTATGTTGTCAAAATTGAAAAAATTGTATCAGCAGCAAAAAATCAGGATGCAATGCTTTTATTAATGCCTGAATATATTGGTACGGAAATCGCCTGCAAAAAATTCGCAACCGATCAAGAATTATATAATGCGATACAACTGATTATTCCACAATTTATAGAAATGTATAAAATTCTAGCCAAAAAATATCAACTCTATATACAAGCTGGCACGATCGTTGAAAAGTTATCTTCAGGTAAATTTGCCAATCGTGCTTATTTATTCAGCCCTTCAGGTTCTTATGCTTATCAGGATAAATTACAGTTCACTGCTTATGAAAAAAATACGCAATTATTTCAAGGTGGCGATCATCAAAAAATTTTCACCACCTCTTTTGGCAAGATCGGTATTGCCATTTGTTATGATAGTGAATTCCCTGAAACTGTACGAAATCTTGCTCAGCAAGGGGCATCATTAATTTTAGTACCCAGTTATACAACAACGCTCGCTGGTTATAACAGAGTATTTCTTTCCTGTCGCGCAAGAGCAATTGAAAACCAGTGCTATGTTGCAACTGCGTATGTGATTAATGAAAACTCGCTAACTGATGAAATAGATCAGGCCTATGGACAAGCAGCTATATTTTCACCAGCAGATACTGGATTCCCAGATGATGGCATCATTGCACAAGGCAAAATGAATGAAATCATGTTAATCATAGCCAACATTGACTTTACTGCTTTGGAAAAAGTTCGCAAAGAAGGACAGGTTCATAATTTTTATGACGCGCAACACTACAACAAAACAGAATATGATCAATTATTTACTACAGACTTATAAATTCTACATAACATTAATTTTAGGCACACTATTATTAAGCAATAGCGCAATGATTTACGCCAAAGAGAATACGCGATCTGTTAATATTCTTAGTTGGTGGGGATATCTTGAAGACCCACAAGTAATAACAGAAATCACGAATAGATGTAATGTAAATGTTTCATCTGATGTCTTTTATACCAATAATGAATTTCTTAGACGAATCAAAACAAACAAAGCAGATTACGATATTATTATCTTATCTGACACGGTTTATCGCGCAATAAAAAATGATCTTCCAAAAATAAAAACTAATTTATCGGGTATCTCAGATAAATTTCATCCAGTCATAAGACAAAAATATCTCGCCAGTCACTTCCCTAACAATGTAATTTATTTCGTACATTCAATTTCTGGATTTCTTTGGAATCCAGAATTAATCGATCTATCAGAAAAAGATCAGATTAGGACAATTTTCAAAAAATCAAAGAATAACATAGTTGTTTTAGTTAATGATCCCATCGAGATATGGAATCTTATCAACAAGGCTAATGATCAAAACAATACTCCCTGGCTGAAGAAATATGATGAAACTTTGCCATTATCAATGGAAAATTTTTTAAATGTTGTTCAGAATAAAAATGTTTATTTGACTAACAATTACAATCAAACATATGATCAGCCAAATTTTGCATTCTCCTTTGGATGGATTGGTGATGCAATCACTTACATGAACCAATCGCATAAAAAATATAAATTTCTGTTACATCCTGATTTATCCTATATATCTGCTGACCTTCTAGTTGCCATGAATGATCGACCTGAGACAATTTGTATTGCCACATCGCTCATGTCTAAAAAGATTTTAAATAAAATAGGTGAAAAGGCATATTATTTTTCACCTTATGGTGATTATACAGCCATAAATTCCCCTGAATTTCAAAATATCTATCAGGATATCTTTAAGAAATTACCTTATCTACCATGGCTTGAGTCTGTTTCTGCACATGATTATGCAAAAATAGAAGAAGCCTGGAATCAAATTGAAATCAACCTACATTAGCGAAATAATATGGAAATTAAATCTTTATCTGCCATTAATATTGGAATCAAAAATAATATATTCAGATCACTTATTGCATTATTACTCCTCTCCCTTATCATCCTCAACAGCATCTACTACAAATACCTCATCAACCTTGAAGCACAGCACAGAAATGACATCATCTCTAATTTCACCTTACTCAAATCTCATCTCTCAGAAAAAATAAGTATTCTTGGCAGCTCCAATGCATTTATTGATTATCTGCGATCTGGAATATCACACAAAAAGCATTATTGACCGATGTCATTTTCGAAATCAAAAAATTAAAACTTAAGGAAATAAAAGGGATTGAAATTACCAACACGCGCATAAAGCAAAAAATATTTGATTACGGCAGCAAGGATGATACATACGTCACGCTCCCACTTTGCTATTTCGACAGAGGACTCGATAGTCAGCTCGGCTCCTGTCTGCACAACATCACTTTATATTTCAACACTGGGGAAATCACCAATAGCCTGATGAATATCAATCGAGGCTTAAAACATTGCGATAATTGCAAACCACTGGATTTTTTTGCCAATAAAAAATTCGGCAGCTTTGATATCATTTCTGACAAACATTTTCCCCTCGCATTTTCCATTGAAAAACCCAGTTTCTTTAATATCTTTTCCCTGAACCTGATCGTTTGTTCGTTTATGATTATTTTATCCATCTGGGGATGGAAAAAAACACGTGCAATCCTCGAAAATTATATCAACCAGCCACTCAAAAAAATCACGGCAAAATTAAAAAGCGGTGAAACACTTACATCAACCAATGAAATAGAAGAATTGTCATATCTTATTCATCAAATTGAAGATAGGGAAAATAAACTCAAACTGGCAAAAGCAAACGAAAAAATGGCAAGCATAGGCATGATAGCATCTCAGGTAGCACATGATATTCGCTCGCCTCTTGCTGCATTGAATGCCATCATCAAACAAACTTCGCATATACCCGAACAACAGCGCATCATGATCAGAACAGCTAGCCAGCAAATAAATGACATTGCAAATAATTTGTTATCACAATATACGGCTAAAAATATTGCTAGCGCTGAAATAAAATCCACTAAACCTGAATTAATCTCACTACTATTATCATCCATCATTTCTGAAAAACGCGCTCAATATGCGCAAATTCCCTGCGAGATTAGCAGTGATTTTGAACTCTCCAGTCACTGCAGTTTTGTTAATTTGAATGCTGCTGATTTCAGGCGTGTTATATCCAATTTAATTAATAATGCGGTTGAAGCAAGTCATCATAAAGGAAAAATTATCATTAAATTATTCAGACATGACCCAGCTTTATTAATTGAAATATCGGATGCAGGTGATGGAATGACACCACAAATGATCGAAACCATCATGCACGGTAAATCCATCTCCACCAAATCACAGGGTGCAGGCATAGGATTAAATTCAGCAATCAAATTTGTTGAATCGTGGGATGGGACACTCAATCTTCATTCTGAATTAAATAAAGGAACTACTGTTGCAATCCATCTTCCTTTACTTTCTTCACCTTTGTGGTTTGCTGATGAATTATCATTTCAATCTGGCGCAACTGTTATTATTCTCGATGATGACCAATCCATTCATGATGTTTGGCAAAGCCGCTTTCAGACAGAAATTCCATTCATAAATCTGCAATTAATTCATTTGTATCATCCGGACAATTTGCTTTCACTGGATGTCACTAAATTTTCCGCAGTAATTTATTTGATAGATTATGAATTAATTAATCAGTCCATTTCTGGTCTTGATGTAATTGAATCATTAAACATTTCACAGCATGCGATCCTGGTAACCAGTCGATATGATGACGAATTAATACAAAAAAGATGTGAGCATTTAAAAATGAAAATCTTGCCCAAGGATTATGCAGCATATATCCCCATTAATATTGATGAAGCCACAACCATCAAACAACCGGAAATAATCCTGATCGATGATAATAAGGCACTCACTGATGCCTGGAAAATTTCTGCATCATTGAAAAAGAAGCATATTGTTATATTTAACAAAATTGGTCAGGCACGCGAAATATTACATTTATATGCAAAAAACATTCCTATTTATATAGATTCCGATCTTGGCGAAGATATTTGTGGTGAGCAATATGCAAAAGATTTATATCATCAAGGCCATAGCAATATTTATTTAATGACTGGTGATTATTCAAAAAACGATATCGCTAACATGCCGTGGTTAAAAGGAACTGTAGCGAAAGATCCGAATTTTTAGTCGCTTATTGATCAATTTATTTATATACTTTTACCAATCAAATTCATGGATGAATCATGGCTAAACTATCATTATTCCTGGCTGGTTTATTGCTACCTGCCCTTTCATACGCATCCTTCATCGAAACCACCATTGGTACTGCGGTTGTTAATGATGCGACAGCAGCATATTTTAATCCGGCTGCCATGGTGCTGGTGAAGAATACACAAATTATTCCGCTTGGAACTGTTGCACGATTTCAGACTGAATTTTCAGGTCAAACAACTTTTGTTCCCACTCAATTTATGGAAACAGGAACATCATCATCTGTCTCCAATTATTATTCACCATCACTTTATTTTGCTATTCCTATTTATGAAAAATTTCGGCTTGGATTAGCAGTTGTAACCAATTTTGCGAATCGCAATCCAGAAGAAGGTGCCATTTTACGTTATACACAATCGAGCAATACCATTCAGGATTATGATATTGTTCCTTCAGTAGGTGTTGAGGTAAATAATATTTTATCGTTAGGTGCAGGTATAAATTTTTCAAACACAGATTTTCATCTACATCCCATATCCGGTTTTCCTGGTTCAAATCTTGCTGATAGTGAAAGCAATAATCAATCTGATGGTTGGGGAATCGGCGCAAATATAGGATTTTTATTGCGTCCCGCGTTTGGCAGTCTAATTGGCTTTGATTATCGTACTGTAACTACATATAACGAACGCGGTAAAAGCACACTGAACGGCATCGCTCCTATCAGTTCAGATAATTATCGTTTTCAGATGCGCACACCAGCACGTGGCATATTTTCAATTAGTCAATTAATCACAGATAAACTTGGACTTATCACTACCATTCAACGCATTCAATGGGGGATTATCAAAAATATTCATGCTTCTGGCATTGCTGCTACATTCGGTAGAAGTTCAGCGATCATTAATGCGAGCTTGCCGTTTCATTTGCATAATTCCTGGGTGCTGACATTTGGTGCGAATTATAAATTTAATTCTGACTGGATTGGGCGTCTTGCTGCAACTTACAATCAATCACCTGAAGATGGATATTATCAAGTGTCTACAGGTGATAGTTATGTTCTTGGTGGCTCAGTTGGTTATCAGGTTAATAAAACACTGACAATTGATGGCAGTTACGCGCATGCTTTCATGCGTAATCAGGTGATCAATATCACCGGAAACAGGTTTTTGATTGACGGCGATAATCGCGGTTCAAGAGATGTGGTATCGCTGAAATTGACGTTTAATGTGTGAATAAAAAAATAAATAAGCATATGAAAATTAAATACTTTTACTCAGTATCATTCGCTGTTCGCGAATCGCGAATGGCTTATCTCATTTATGTTCGCTGTTCGCGAACAGCGAACATATGCTATAGTTAGATAATCTCAATACAGGAACATTGCAATGCTAAAGTCACAGGATTGCATCATCTTAGTAAAATTATTGGCCAATCCAAATAGAGATTGGAACCAGCGCGAGCTTGCTAAAACACTATGTATAAGCCTTAGCGAAATCAATGCAGGAATAAAGCGACTAGTCGCAGCTGGATTACTAAGAAAAGATATTCACAACAAACTATTTCCCAATATTCATGCTGCCGAGGAATTTCTGGTAAGTGGTGTCAAATTTTTTTTCCCTGCCAAGTTAGGTGAATACACGAGAGGAGTTCCAACTGGTGTTGCAGCACCTTTATTTCATGGTGTAATTGCGATGGGAGATTATCCCATTCCAGTGTGGCCTGATGTTATTGGTGAAAAGCATGGAGTTGCTTTGATCCCACTTCACCCATCAATACCAAAAGCATTACGTGAAAATCCAGACCCAAATTTTTACGACATGCTTGTACTAATTGATGTCATAAGATCAGGACGACCACGTGAACGTAATTTAGCTTCAATATTTTTAAAAGAGAGATTAAAACATGCAAAGTAACGAATCAGTAAAATTAACCAACTTAAGATTGTTGCAATTTGTTGCTACTAAATTAGGTAATATGCGTAATGAATTTGTATTTTTAGGAGGGTGTACTACAGGATTATTTATTGATGATCCTGATTTCCACGATGTGCGCTATACTCTGGATGTAGATTGTATTGTTGATGTTATTTCACTTGGTCAATATCAGAAACTGGAAAAGAAATTATCTGAACTAGGATTTAAAAGATCACTTACAGAAACGGTTATTTGTCGTTGGTTTTATGATGATGTGATTTTAGATGTAATGCCAACTGATGAAAAAATTCTTGGATTTGGAAATCGCTGGTATAAAAATGCAATTAAATATGCAATTAATTACGATATATCAGATAGCTTGCAAATAAAAATAATTTCTGCACCATATTTCCTCGCAACAAAATTGGAAGCGTTCAAAACAAGAGGCAAGATGGATTTTTATGCTAGTCATGACTTTGAGGATATTGTTTCTGTAATGGATGGCCGAATGGCAATCACAGATGAAATAGCTAGAACTGATGAAATTTTACGTGATTATTTAATAGAATCTTTTATTGAAATAAATAATAGTAATGCTTTTCGTGGTGCTCTTCCTGGATATTTTGTTCAATATGGTGGTTTAGCTGAACATCGCGCAAACATGCTTGAAAACAAGATAAAAAATATCATTGGAGTGTAATGATCTTATGAAATTAGCGTGGTTAACCGACATACACCTCAATTTCCTTGATAAAGAGATGCGCAATAATTTTTATCAGGAAATTATCAGCACCAAATGTGATGCTGTGTTAATTAGCGGTGATATAGCTGAAGCTACAGACGTTAAAGAATTATTAACTGAAATGTTGGATTGTATTAGAAAACCAATTTATTTCGTCCTTGGTAACCACGATTATTATCGTGGTCAGATAGAAGAAGTCAAAGCAGCGATGATTGCATTGTGCAAAGAGAATAGCCAATTATATTGGCTTCCTGAATGTGGCATGCAAATTTTAACTGATAAAACTATTTTATTGGGTCAGGATGGTTGGGCAGATGGCCGATATGGTGATTATGCTAATAGCAGAGTTTCGCTCAATGATAGTCGTTTGATTAGCGATCTATTTCAGGAAAAAATTATTGGGAAATTTAAATTGCTCGATAAAATGCAGCAGCTAGCAGACAATGATGCCTCACACATGCGTATTGATTTGCAACAAGCAGTGAATCGTCATCCGGATAAAATTATAGTTTTGACACATGTTCCACCTTTTAAAGAAGCATGTATGTATAACGGAAAAATAAGTGATGATGATTGGCTACCTTATTTCAGTTCAAAAGTAATTGGTGATTTATTGATAGAAATAGCAGAAGCAAATCCATCCATTGAATTTCTGACATTATGCGGCCACACACATGGTGAAGCTAATTATCAGCCTCTGGATAATTTAATCATTGAAGTTGGTGCAGCAGAATATTATCATCCAACCATTCAAAAAATGATATTCATCTAATTAACTTTCAAAGATTCTGTCACACTTTTATCGAGACATGTGCTTATGATATATCTTGCCTCCCAATCACCACGTCGCCTGCAATTACTTAATCAAATCGGTATTAAACCTACGATCATTAATGTTGATATTGATGAAACTCGTCAACCTGATGAGCCTGCTAATCATTATGCTGCTCGTCTTGCTGCAGGCAAAGCAAAAGCTGGTTTGGAATTGCTGAGCAATGATGTTGATGCTCCAGTAATTGGTGCTGATACAGTCGTTGTTTGTGATGATCGAATACTTGGTAAACCGCGCGACAAGGAAGATGGTATTGCAATGTTACAGCTTTTATCCGGGCGCATTCACAAAGTGATAACAGCAGTTGCTATCATAAATAAAACACACATACAGAAATGTGTTGTGGAAAGTGAAGTAACATTTACTCATCTAACACAAGCAGAAATTGAAGACTATTGGAACACAGGCGAACCAAAAGATAAAGCTGGTGCTTATGCAATTCAAGGCTTGGCCGCTGCATATATTAGTTACGTGAAAGGAAGTTATTCCGCAGTGGTAGGCTTACCATTGTTTGAGGTGGCGAAAATATTGAAAGAAAATTTTGAAATTAGGATTTAGATAAACATTTCGACTCAAAACAGATTTGATTCCTTGGAATCACGCACACTATTTTCCGAAATAAGAATGCTTTTGTGTCAACGATGTTTAATTTTTTCTGGTTTAAGTGATTGCATAATTATCCCGTACCATAAAATCATTCATTCTGGTGAATCATTCATTATTAAATACATGAATTCTCTCAACCGCTTCCATTAATCTATCGCGCGACTGACAGAAGGAAAGGCGCAAATATCCAGCATATCCAAACGCTGATCCCGGAACCGTTGCTACGTTAGCTTTCTGTAATAATTGCATCGCATATTCAATATCATTATCAATTTTTAATTGCTGCATACTTTCTTCTACATTTACAAAAAAATAAAATGCACCATCCCCTGGGATAACTTTCCATCCCATTACCTTCTGCAATAGTGGCAATAACATGTCATGCCTAACACGAAAAGATTCCGCACTTGCCAATACAGGCCCCATTTTTAATGCTTGTATTGCACCTGCTTGCGTCTCTAGATTTGGATGGCCCGATCGATGTGATTGTATTTTTGCCATGCTAGAAATAATTTCTTCACATTCAGTTGCTAAAAATCCAAACCGCCATGAATGTGATTTGGTAGTGCCATTAATAATAATAGTTCGTGATTTTAAATAAGGACACACAGTCAGGATATTGGGGAAATTATTCTTAAAATGTAAATGCTGATATAAATCATCTGAAATTATCCAGATATCAGGATGTTTTTTTAACACCTCACCCAATGCTGCTAATTCATCAGCTGTATAAGCTGTGCTTGTGGGATTATTAAGAGGACAAAGGATAATAGCTTTTGTGCGATCAGAAATAATGTTTTGCAGTTGTTGTGGCTGAATTTTAAATCTATTTTCAATTGTGGTTTTGATCGTTTTCACAATGCCGCCTGCCATGGCAATTTGCGGTTCATAACTCACCCATGCTGGTAAAGACAAAATAACTTCATCACCTGGATTGATAATTGTTTCGATTACCCTGTCCAGTGCAACCTTACCACCATCAAAACCCATGACTTGTGAAATTGTATAATCGGCATCGTAATCTCTTGCCATAGTAGCAATCACAGCTTGCAGTAGTTCAGGTGTTCCGCATATATCAGAATAAATTTTATGGCCAGCCGTAGCATAATTCGCGACAGCTTGTTTAATTGCATCAGGCGCTGGTATGTCAGGTTCACCAATGCCAAGATCAATGACATCATTGCCTTCGCGTTGCAATGCACGCGCGATCGTGGAAATTTTTACAGTGTAGGATGGTGTAATACTTTTAGCGCGATCAGAAATGATTTGGTGTGCGGTTTGCCTGGATGTTGACATGGGATTATGCTCGGTAAAATATTGGTGGAAAGTGAGAAAATGATAGTGAAATATTGATTAATTTACAAGCCATCAACTAACATAAATGTTGTCATAATTATCAATAACAAATGAGAGAACCCATATAAAAAGCTTCTTGATACATATTTATTAAATGTAACACCAAGCATTGTGCCCAGCAACAATGCCGGGGTAAGCATTCCAACAGTTTTAAGAGTCAGATAATCAAATTGATTAAGAGCAAAATAACCTGGTAACTTTATAATATTGATGATAAAAAAAGTTAACATGCAATGAATAATGTATTCATTTTTACTCAATTCCTGACGGAGAAAATAAATAGTAATTGGCGGACCACCTGCTTGACAGATAAAACTCAACAAGCCTGAATACAAACCAGCAACAATACCGATTACTTCATCAAAAATTGGATTAGCAAACAAATAAGATGAATCAGCGCAGCTTGTAGATTTTTTTCTGGAATAATAATATTGAAAGACATACAAATATGCCAAAATCATCAATGTATAATTGAGATAGACAGTCTTGATAAATTCTAAAAATAATGTACCTGTAATGACACCAAATATTGCTCCAACACTAATAGTTAAAATCTTTTTTATTTTTATTAGATACAGTTGTTCTTTATTAATAACCATGAGACAAACATCGACTATTACCACGCATATACCCAAAATTGCAGCCGCACGTATGGCGCCATACTTATAAGCAAGTAAAGGCATGGCAAGAATAGCATACCCGCCACCGGTACTTGCTTTAATAAATGCAATAAAACCAACGGCTATAAAACTAAACATTATAGAATCATTCAAATTAACTGTTGTCATATTGAAAAATAATCCACGGGCTGGCGAGGAATGTAATTGCCTACCTGATTATAATATTCTTTAATTTCCATTGATTGCGCATCAAAAGCATGTTTAATGTCATGAATTAAATTAATAAGAATATGTATTTTTTCACATGTAATATTATAAAGAAATTTCTCGTGTTTTTTAGCTAAACTTGCATGCCCCAGCTGATAGTCCAACTCAGAATGTTTTTGAAGAGCTATTAGTGAACCATCAGGTAGTGAATATTTTTTTTCCAAAGATAACCTAAAACTTCTAAAATCATCTAACGTCGAATCTTCGTTTGATTCAATTATATTGGCAATTAACAATAATGATTCAGGGCAGTATTTAAATAATTCATCCATCATCAAGCATATTAATCTTGTCGCGACCAAAGGAATACTGTTAACAATTTCATCCTGTTTAAATCCTAAGCGTATTAAACATTCCAAGATGAATTTTTCATGACCCTGTTCTTGTCTATAATACTCTGCATAGACATTTTTTAATTCAGTATCTGCAGCATATTTATATGCTGTCCATATCGCTTGCGGAAAATTTTTTATGTAATGGTATGTTTCAAACAACCAACCTATTAGGCTATTTTTCGTAGAATCACCAGCGTTCAAATCCGCAGCAATATATGTTTCCTCAAGTTGCTTTCCCCACATTTTTGATAGAACCAACAATTGATTCACAATTTCACTTTTATCGATTAATGTGAGATTTCTAGCAGGACGCCTGAACATATCAGCATCATATAAGGATTGGAGAATTTTATTTATTTTTTTTGTTGAGATACCGCTTTTTTCCGATATTGCTGATATTTCATTATAGCCAGTACAAAAGCTTCTTATTTTTAAAAACTCTTGAGCATCTTTCTGAGAAACTTGAAATGTTGAATGACTTGCAACAATGTAAGCTTCTTTTGGTTTATCGCTATAAGTAAATATTAAATTATGTCTAAATTTTGGGTTGCTCTGTAGATATTGCATTATATGTAACTCCATTAAAGATTTATTTAAATTGATTCATTCAAGGCCCAAATATTATTAGATATCTGGGCCTTGTAAGACTTAACCGCAAGTAGCACCTTTAACTGTACCAAATCGTGGTTTATTGATTTTTTTCATTTTCATAAATCTCTCCTAAAAATATAATTAATAGATACGCATTAAAAACATAAATGGTGATCGAAAAAAAACCCTGCATTAATATAAAATTTGTCATTTTAATTAATGAAATATATAGATCGTTTTTTTATCGATAGCTATAAATATAGTTAAACCAAAAATGGGTTCATGACTGTCTCCTTAAGTTGTTAATTAAATAAAAGAAGTAATAGGGAATAAATAGAGATAAGAAATGCAATCAAGATAGTAACGTGCTTTGGATGAACATTAGACTTACCTTGATTCCGGCATAATAATGAAGAAAAATTATTTTTACAATATTTTTTTAAAATTTTTTAATATATTTTTTTCTTCTAGTTTTTAATTATCTGATTAAAAATATCAATCAAAAATTAATGACCTGCACTTCTGAATTTAGCGTATAGTATGCCTATACCCATCCCCTAGGAAAACAACATGTTTAATGGCATTGATCTTTCAAGTGACACAGCCACCAAACCAACACAAGCAATGCTGGAAGCCATGATGACGGCTGAAGTTGGTGATGAACAAAAAGGCGAAGATCCCACCACAAATACGCTTGAGGCGCTTGTTGCTGATAAACTCGGATTCAACAACGCAATTTTTTTACCATCGGCAACAATGGCAAATCAAATTGCTATTCAATGCTTATGCAATCCCGGAGACCAGCTTTTTGCTGCAAGTTCCTCACATTTATTTCAGGCTGAAAGCGGAGGACCTGCAATTCATGCCAAGGTCATGTGCAAGCCTATTTTTACAACCTCAGGAATTTACACTGCAGATGAGGTGAAAGAAGAATGTCTTCAGACAAAATCATTGAAACAAACATCTCCCAAATTACTCAGCGTGGAAAATACTTTTAATTTTTCTGGTGGAACGGTATGGAATAAAAAACAATTACAGGAAATTATTCAGTGTGCAAAAGAATTACAATTAAAAACACATCTGGATGGAGCACGCTTGTTTAATGCGAGCATTAAAACAGGAGTGTCCGCGAAAGATATCTGCTCAGATTTTGATACCGTGACTGTATGTTTATCAAAAGGATTAGGTTGTCCTATCGGGGCATTATTGGCATACAACAAGATGCATGAAGAGAAAATTCGCCATCTCAAAAATCTGATGGGAGGGGCTATGCGCCAAAGCGGCATACTAGCTGCCGCTGGTATTTACTCATTCGAGCACAATATAAAGCGACTAGCAGAAGATCACACAAATGCTGCTTTATTAGCAAATGGACTTTCGGGCATTTCAGGCATCAAAGTTTTAAATCCTGAACCAGAAACAAATATGGTCTTGTTTCAATGGATATCTACGGAAATTTCAATAAATGAATTTCATCAAAAATGTGTAAAAATGGGTGTACGATTTTCGGAAATTTCGAATAATAGATTTCGCGCAGTTACTCATCTGGATATTTCTGAGAGTGATATTCATCGAACTGTGGAAATTATAAAAACAATTGTTCAGAAAATTTAATTGTCCGATTAAAGTGGCTGTATAACCATAAAAATCCTATCATTCAAATGTCTTTATTATCTTGTTTACATCTTCCTCAACAGAAATAGATTCTATAGCTTGTGTTGCCACCTCTTCAAAGAGATGATCGCGTTGAAGATGCTGCTCGGTCAGGAATGCTTTCATATCAGCAATTGGTAACCTTTCGGCAACCTTGCTTTCCGTAAGTACCAGCCATTAACAAACAGCATAATTTTCGAGGCTAACATGTCTTTTTTAATGTTGATATTTTATTATTTGCCGTTTTTTCATCGAAATCATTCATTATTGAACGCATGTATTCGAGGTCTGCGATATAGCCATATGGACCAATTATTCCCTGCTCTTGCACTTTGTTAAATGAATGGACATTCGTTAAATATAATTCGAGAAAATCATATGGTATTTTAAAAATTCTATTTGGTCCATTAGCACTGTTAGGTGAATTAGAATCCATATAAATTACATTCTTCTCTTCGCCATATTGTTGCAAACCAATAATCAAAATTCTATGGCGATTAATAATATTAAAATCACTTTTTGATTTATCCATTTTTACAAAATCTGTTTGATCCCAACCATAAAGGTCCCACTTACCAAATCTTTGCTGTAACGATTTAGAGGTTGCAATTGAAAAGCCAAAGAAATTGCACGAAACAGCTATTGCACCTTCTTTTTTTATAGCTTCAGCTAAGCCAATATATCCCTTTTGTGGACACCATTTTGAATAATTAATGTGATATTTATTTGCAATAATTTCATATGTTGCGCCCATTAGTATGTTACATTTGTCACCAGAGGTTAACTCATCTGAATAGTTGGGAAAATACTTGTTCTGGTAATCTATTACTGCTTGATCAGGATTTATATTCAAACTATGTAATAAATTTTTTGCATTGGCCATCATCTTAAAAGAGATATAGATATTAATGACTCCCTCTAAAGAAAATTTATCATTATTGATATATAAATGTATCACTTCAAAAAATGGTTTCCCTAACTGTTCAATAATTTCTTCGGAATTTTTTTCTTGAGATTGTTTTAATTCATTTTTATCATGAGTCATGAGGCTTGCTAAATTCAAAAGATGTTCATGAAGATTTCCTAGATCTGTCACGGTTTTTCTATAATTTGAAATCTTTATTTCAATATCACGTCCAGGATGGGATTCACTAAAAAATTTCCCGAATCGAGGGCGCAGTGTATTCAATGCATAATAAAAGCAAGTGTTGGCTTTTTTGATCAATGCGTTGTTCTAGATTAGGTAAGTAGCCTTTTCCAAAATTTATATCTACAAGTATTTCTAGAAATTGTTTTGTTTGATCTTTTTCAAAAATTTCAAATTTGGGAAGGAGCGGATTATTTGTACCATTAAATGAAGATATCTCAGGCTTGGATTCTATCCCTTGGTAACAATCAGTAGCAATATCTCTTGCATTCATTGACTGCCTCATTTTGATAGAAATAAATTAGGAATATTATAATGGTACTGCTTGTTAAGTAACCTTTTTTTAATAGAGTAATTGTATGTTTTTTGTGTGATAAATTTAATTCATGCTCATAATTCAATCACTCCAATTTTTATTGATTTAGTCTATTGATTTATATCGATATAGTCGCTAGTCTTGCCGCCTCATTTACATGGACAGCAGCATGAGTCACAGCAATGAGCTACCTAAAGTTGTTGATAAATCACAAGCTGATATCGATGCCGCAATTGCTGCAATTAAAGCTAGCACAATTGACGGTGGCACCAAAGATTTCGCCATTTCTTGCATTAAGTTAGCTGTTTGGTTGCCCAAAGCGCTGATGGAACACAAAATCACATTGTCAAACCTACGCAAGCTCATATTTGGTCATGGCAGGAGAAATAAGAAGAAGCCTAAAAATGTAGAGCAATCAAAACCTAAAGATGACGTCAACAATAATGATGATGTAGGCAAGTCATCTGATAAAACTTTAGATGAAAATAATGCACCTGCAACAACCAACAAAATAGCTAAATCTGGTCATGGACGCTTACCACATTCAGCGTATACCAATGCCATTGAACATCAACTATCAATTACTGGATACAAAGCAGGAGATGCATGTCCAACACATTGTGGCGGCAAATTATATTGCATTGATCCAGGTGTGATAGTGCGTATCAAAGGACAGAATCTAGCCACTGTACATAAATACTGGATTGAAAAGCTTCGCTGCGCATCCTGCAGTTACATCGTGTTAGCCGATATACCAAGGTACGTTGGATCAGAAAAATATGATGCTGCGTTTAAAGCGATATTAGCGCTGCAAAAATATTACGTTGCCGTGCCGTTCCATAGGCAGGATTACTTTCAATCTTTGCTTGGCGCGCCTTTATCTGCATCAACACAGTGGGAACTAATTGAAGAAGTAGGCGGCGCGGCACTACTTGTTTTTCCAACATTAGAGCGCATGGCTGCGAATGGCGAAATTGCTCACAATGATGACACCAATGTAAAAATTACTGATGTCATTCGTCATAACCGCACACATCCAGACAAAGAACGCACTGGCATGTTCACAACGGGAATTCTTTCACGCACAGACCAACGAGATATTGCCATATTTTATAATGGCACCATGCATGCGGGTGAAAACATGGAAAAATTGCTCAAGAAACGTGATGTGCAAGCTAAAGAAATAATACAAATGTGTGATGCGCTAAGTCGAAATATTCCTGCATCATTTAAAACTATCCTCTGCAACTGCTTAAGCCATGGGTTTCGCAAATTCAATGATCTTAAGGAATTTTATCCTGAGCCGTGCATACGTGTGATTGAACGTATCGCTATTGTATACAAAAATGATGAGTTAGCTATCGGCTTAACCAAACAACAGAGGCTTGAGCATCATCAAAAACACAGTGCAGCTATCATGAATCAATTGCATGAGTACATCACGCATCAATTGGACAGCAAGCAAGTTGAGTCAAACGACGCACTTGGAAAAGCTATACGTTACATGTTGAAACACTGGCATGCACTTACGCAATTTCTGCGTGTTGTCGGAGCCCCACTTGATAACAATATTTTAGAACGCGCACTTAAAATTCCAATCCGGGGACGGCGTACATGGTTATTCTATAAAACCGAATATGGCGCGATGATTGGCGGTGTACTGACAAGTATCATCTATATTTGCGCGCTATCAGGCATCAATCCACTGAATTATCTGATTGCTTTGCAAGAGAATAAAAGCCGAATTGTTAAAGAACCAGAGCGTTGGTTACCGTGGTGCTATCAAGACACTCTATTATCATCGTCATTAGCAGCATAACTTGGAATGCATCTCCAATCTTTAGGAATGGCTGCTTTTATTGGATCACCTTGTGCTAAAAGAATTTGCAATTCACTTGCACGAACTGAAACCGTGGTTGTTTTGGCTGTTGGCCACCATGCCAGTTTTCCTTGGCTAAATCGTTTTTGTGCCATCCAGAACCCGCTCGCATCGTATACTAGTAATTTGACAGAAGTGCGTGAGCGGTTTGTAAATGCAAATATAGTTCCACTAAATGGATCGCATAATAATTTTTGTTGGCATTGTGCTTTAAGGCCACATATTCCTGCTCTGAAGTCTATCGGTTCTACAGCAAGTAATAATCGGTGTTGTGGTGTAATTTGCAGCATTGAATTACCCCATAAATTGAGCGATGATCGCAGGTAATAATGAAACAGAAGCGCATTAATTTTAAGAATACCGCCGCTTACACGATGAAATTCAATTGAACATATGCAATCATTATTTTGAAAAGATAAAATCTGTTTACTGGTTAAGGTGGGTGAAGTCTCAGGCTGCACTTCAACAAAATTAATTTTTGTGGCTATTTTAAGATTATCTTTTATTTGGCTTGTATTAATTCTTAACGCTTGAGTAATGTCTTGCATGGGATAATGATCTACAAGTATTTTAACCTCATTCCATCAATGCTCAGGGATTCTTTCACGCTGTTTAGAGCGGGTCGTTCGCCAATGTTCAAAGTGAGATTTTACTTCATCTAGGGATAATAAATTTTATTGCATGGATTGCCTCAATCAAAGTATTAAGGCGTATAGGTTATAAGTTAGCTGAGTTGCAAGTCACGCAAGCCTGCCGAAAACTCAGGCACAACAAGAAAAATAAAATTCGGAAAGCAAACCATTATTTTAAAGCACATCACTCCACGCAAACAGGTTAAGCCTGGCACTATTACTTGCAATGTAATTACAGCCTTGTGGTATTTGGGCAAAAATCATGTAAATGAAAACGTCATTCATACAATTAAAGAACAACTAAACGAAGCACAATTCGCAGAAGTTCTTGATCATATCAATAAAATGCCGATATGGATGGCTAATTCGTTTAAACAATATAAAAAGTGAGACTCTTATGTCAGATGAATTTTTAAAACTATCTCGTCAAAATCAGCGTGCATCGTTTTTTTAATATTCGTTATGCAAATTACCTAAATCTACCGGCCATTCTTCATCACCAAATAAAGGTGTAAACACCGCAGGAACATTTAATTTTCGACTCCAGAATATATCGCCAATATCAAAATGCCACCATTCATATTGGTACGAAACAAATCCTGATTTTTCCATGCTGGAACGCAGCATGATTCGTCTTTCCTGAATTTTCTGTTCATCTGCTGTTAGCTGTGATTTCAAATCATAATAATGGCTATGTGCTACCTCGGTGCAATCATCAAATACTGTTCCCATTTCCAGTGCTTGCCCATCATTCAAATTGAATAACGTCAGATCGATTGCTCCGCCGCTAAGATGCGGAGGGCAATATTCATCACCTGGTTTTTAGGGATGACTCATCGCGAAAATGGATGAAATATTTTATAAAAAAATTGAACAAATAGTCTGTCGGTTAGTCAATATCAGCCAGCTCTCTAACAATGGTAGAGTTTGAAAGTTTTGTTATAGCGTTTTGGAATTCGTTTAAACCATCACTTTCTAAAACAGCTTGATTAATAGCAACGATAAGTTCATCGTAAAAATTGCTTGAGCCAGTGAGTCTTAGCCAAAAATTCCTGCCTACATAAACTGAATAATGATATTCATTTCTTAATTTTTTATATTGGCCACTTAATTCTTTTTCTTCCCCATACAGCACACCAACCACAAGATCTTCCGATGGAATGCTTTTATTGTTAGTTTTGCTTCTATTTCTTAATGCCTGGAAATGCCCATGTATAGTTTTTATATCATCTTTATTAAGCGTGTTAGGGCCAAGCTTAATTTGACAAAATTTTTCTTTGCCATCCATTTTGTCGATGAATTTAATATCAACACCTTCAGTTTCACTACCAGGAGCATTAAAAGTATCGCTGATAAATTTTTGAACGTGGTTACCGAAGGAGGTATTAACTGAAGTACCCAAGACTCTAGGATAGATTAACGCTTTAGCAATGGCTATGGAGTCTGCTTGGGTATTAAGCAATTGCGCTAGATACTTTACTAAAAAAGGATTGATCTTAAACTGTGAAGGGTTAGATAATTTTTTGATGTTTTTTATATGTATTGGTATAAATACATCCTTAAACCAATTCTTTGCAGCATTTAATATCTCTTTCTTTTTAATGTCATCCATCATTTATTCGCACCCTATCAAACTAAGTTAAACTAAGAGTAATTAATACTAACGTATCTGTTGACAAAAAAAAGGTTATGAATAAAATTAAGGTAACCATTACCAATGTTACCCAAGGATGGCTATGAAAAAATTTTATTCATTAACTGAAGTTGCAGACATGCTTTCAGTCTCAAAGGAAACCTTACGTAGATGGGATAAAAATGGCTCATTAAAACCAGTACGTCATCCGATAAATAATTATCGAGTTTACCCTTCTTCTGCGTTGAAAAAATTTGAGCAACTTGGCTTTTTATTCAATAAGCAAAAAACAAAGAGAGATAAGCCAATAAAAAAATTTACAGCTATTGAGTTGTTTTCGGGCGGGGGCGGCATGGCTCTTGGTTTAGAGAAGTCAGGATTAGATTGTGTGTTACTAAATGATAATGATCGCGGTGCTTGCCAAACATTAAAAAAAAATCGTCCGTATTGGAATGTAATACATGGTGATATTGCTGAGGTAGATTTTTCATCATACATAGGTAAGGTTGACGTGGTTGCAGGTGGATTTCCTTGTCAAGCGTTTAGCTATGCAGGTAAAAAATTAGGATTTAAAGATGCAAGAGGAACGCTGTTCTATGAATTTGCGCGTGCAGTAAATGAAATTAAGCCGTTAATTTGTGTAGGCGAAAATGTTAGAGGCTTGCTTAATCATGAAAATGGTAAAACACTCGAAGGTATGATTTCGGTTTTAGACGAGCTTGGTTATGACGTATTACCCCCCCAAGTGCTAAAAGCAATTTTCTATCGAGTTCCTCAGAAAAGAGAACGATTATTGATCGTTGGCCTAAAGCGAGTTGAAAAACTCCATTTTGAATATCCTCAGCCACATAATGAAACATTTTCATTAAAAGATGCTTTGAAAAAAGGCCGGCTATTCGATAAAGAGGTACCAATATCACCGGGACAAGCTTATTCGCCGCGCAAAAAGGAAATCATGAAACATGTTCCACCGGGTGGCTATTGGCGTGATTTACCGATTGCACTTCAGAAGGAATACATGCAAAAAAGTTTTTATCTGGGAGGTGGAAAAACTGGTATGGCTAGAAGAATGCACTGGGATGAACCATGTTTGACTCTTACTTGTAATCCAGCGCAGAAGCAGACAGAAAGATGTCATCCAGTTGAGACTCGGCCATTGACAGTTCGTGAATATGCTCGTATTCAGACTTTTCCTGATGATTGGGAATTTTTTGGTTCGCTTTCTTCACAATACAAACAAATTGGCAATGCAGTACCGGTAAATTTGGCTGTGGAGATTGGTCATTCCGTTATTGACTGTTTAAATGAATATTATTCTCGTAGTGATGCAAAATCTTTAAAAAGAAAAAAGATCAAAGTTGGTAAGTTTGCTTAATTATATGGTGACTAATGGAAAAAATTCTTCGAGAAAGGCTGGTGAATGGACAATTTTCAAATGTCTCAGTTTTTCGATCAAAAATGATGGGGTCAATAAAAAGTGCAAACAATAAAAGCACCGAAAAGATATTTCAAAAAGCACTCATAGATGCGGGAATAACAAATTTCGAGGCAAATGCAAAATTGATTGGCAATCCAGACATATTTTTTCCTTCGTACAATGTAGTTGTATTTTTAGATGGTTGTTTTTGGCATGGCTGTCCAAGGTGCGGACATATTCCTAAATCTAATACATCATACTGGGCAGCTAAGATTCAGCGAAACAAAGAAAGGGACATCCATAAACGGTTGGCTTTAAGTGAACAAGGATATGAAATTGTTGAGTACTGGGAACATGAGTTGAAAGAGAACATGGTTGAATGCATAAATACTTTAAAAAGCGTGATAGAAGATAACTTGATGCGAATTTCATTATATGAAAGTAACTAAATTTCTTTTTGCTCAAACTTTTCACACCGCCATAAGCGAAGAGCTTTCGTATAAATTTGAGTCTGTAATGCAGATAGTGATCATGCTCAATTTCTTGTCAAAAAATCCCCTTTAGCTTGCTGAGCCATTTATTCAAACTAAAACGGAGGCATCTTTCCCACAATACCCTTAATCCAATGCATCTCCGGAAAATACTCAACTGAATGACCTGTACACAAATATATATTTTCAAACCCTACATTGTATAAATCCAATGCATAATCCTGTCCTTTTCTTTCATCATGTAATTCGGAATCGATATAGATTGGAATGTGGAAATCAAAACATTGAATATCCATTTTGAAATTAGAAAATGAATTGTATACAGATATTTTTTTATTATTATTCATTGCTCGTATCCGCCACGCACCAGTAATCGAATCATCGTCATCAATTAATATCAGATCAACCGTCTTTTTACTGTTATTAATATTCAAATGTATAGGTATATATACCGCATATGTTTTTGGAATAATTTTCAATCTCATTTTTTCGCAGCTTTTTTTGATATCAAAATCATCATGGCGACTCGTTACCAAATATGAATTGTCACTGATAGATAGTTCATCTATGAAACTCAACCCATTAATATTTGACCCTGTGAATTCATAATCAACCAGATACGTATATCTTTTGTCAGACAGATTATCTCTACATAATCTTGATAATTCATGAAGCGTATATAAATTAATAAATTTGAAATCCGGATACACTTCTGCAAACCGACTTTTCCACACCTGATGAATAGACTCATCATCATCAACAATAACAATCGTTTTATTCGAATCTACAACCAATACAGGTAGAAACCATTTTGGCGGAGATACATGTGGTAATATAACTTCAATTGAGGTTCCATGATTAGGCTTGGAAATAATATTGTATCGCCCATTCCATTCATTACTTATTGTATCAATAACATACTTCAAACCTAACCCGTGACCATTTGGTTTGTTCGTAAACCCACCACCATTTAAAATCCTATTAAGAATTAAGTCAGACATTCCTTTTCCATTGTCCATTACTTTTATCATTATAGAATTTTCGCATGATATCGTTTTTAAAATTATAGTAATTAGACTTGCATCTGCCTCTACTGCATTATCAACCAAATTTGAAAAAACACGATTAAAAGTTGAGGATTGAATATTTGAAAATTTACCATATGCATCTTCTTTAATATCCAAAACAATATTAATTTTACGGTTTTTGTATTGCATTCTTTTTTCAGATATTAATCCAATTATATGGTCTGAAATGAGCTCTGATGATTTATCTTTTTCTATATCAGCCTTATTTTCATCGCCCTTGACAATACTTTTGTATTGCAATAATAGATTATTTGCAATTTCATGAATGCGGCTGGTTGATTTCCTAATTAAAATTCTTTGTTCTTCTGGGATATCTTTCATATCCTTTACGATCACATCCAGCGCAACTAAGGGCGACCTAATATCATGCGCAACCTGGGAAGCAATTTGTGAAATACCAACAAGTTTCGAGCTTGATGAAACATTCTGGTGTAATTTTTTAATTGCCAAGTATGAATTTTTCAAATCAGATGCCATATACTGATTTTCAAGCCATTCCCATTTTGGTGAATCAGCACATAATTCATTAATAATATTTCTAATATGGCCTAGCATATTAACAAAAACAAATGCACTGCTTACACAGCCAATTAAAACAGATAAAATTATAATAATTGCCGCATGAAAAATTTCAAGATTAGGAAAATATATAAAATTATAAGCAATAGAAGAAAAAATAATACCAATAGACAAAGAAAGCGTTATTGCTCTCAGAATGGATTTTTTTATAATAGATACTTCTTCAATTTGCTTTAATAAGTTTTCAGTAAAAACAGCCCACATTAGAACTCCATGAAATATTTATTTAAGAATCCAGGCAACGCCAAAGCCAAAATAATTTCCAATAGCATAGCCTAACAAACCCAGAGCAATCGCTTCCAGTTGATAATTCCATCCTCGTGCTGAAACAACGACAAGAGCTGTAGCAGGACCACCTATCAAACACTGTGAGGCTATAATAGAAATTTCTTTGTCAATTTTCAAAATCTTCGCACTAGTGAACAATACAACCGCATGAACCAAAATAATTATTGCTGGAAAAGCTAACAAAATGATTCCATCGTTGAATAAAGCGCCTACATCTGAAATTGCTCCACAACCAAAAACAAAATAAGACAAAATAAATGAACCTAAAATATATGAACCGGCAAATCTTTGCTTTAAAGGTGTAAACGTTGCAAGCGTTGCAAATGTCGTTGCCCATAATATCTGAGGAATAAAAGGCAAATATTGATGCAATATCATACTCACCATTAATAAAATCAATGCTGTTGTAATCATTATTGCTACTGATGCAGTATCGAGAGAGTTGGAAAAATGAATATCGATGCTATTGTTTTCACCTTCTAGCGACTTGATTTCGTCAGTCTTTCCGATTTTTCGACCTTGGAATATATTAACTATTATCCATAACATTGTGAAAATACTGTCGCCAGCAAATGCTTTCAAAAATACTGGCGCAGGTGTATTAAGAGCTGAACCAACAGAAACAGCATTTTCATAGCCACCGATAAAACTCGCTGTAAATTGTGCACTTATACGCCAATAATCTTCTTGTAATAATTTCTGGCAAATAATCCCAGCAATGATACCGCCTAATGTCGTTCCAAGAGCACCGATAACAAAACATATAATAAAATTTTTATTCACCTTTAATAGCTTTGCAGGATTAAATGCGAAAAGCATTAAAATAATACCAATCGGCATAAGCCATTTAAAATATATCTCGTAAGATTCGAGAGTTGAGGGAACCACACCAGCATTACTAAGTAGAGATGCAATAATAATAATTAACATCAACCCTGAAATATGCGCTACCCATCGTGTATGCTCTTCCAACCAATAACCAAGCGCGATCACAAATGACATGATCAAAAGCAGATTAATATTCATCTTTATTTTCCGGCCATTCTTCATCCCCAAATAGTGGACCAAAGACTGCTGGAACATTTAATTTTCGACTCCAGAATATATCGCCAATATCAAAATGCCACCATTCATATTGATATGAAACAAATCCTGATTTTTCCATGCTCGAACGCAGCATGATTCGCCTCTCATGAATTTTCAATTCATCCAAAGTTAATTGTGATTTCAAATCGTAATAATGACTATGTGCAACCTCTGTACAATCATCAAATACCGTTCCCATTTCCAGAGGTTCGCCATCACCTATATTAAATAAAGTAAGATCAACTGCTCCACCACTAAGATGAGGAGGACAATATTCATCACCAGGTTTTGAAGGACAAGACATATATTTTCTTGCTTCTGCGAAATTTTGTTCGTCTGTGTAATGCGGAAATCTTTTCTTTATTTCTCCCCGCATCCATTCAAATAATTTAGCCTGCACATGCCGAGGTCGATAAACATCCCAAACAAGTAATCCAAACTCATCTGGCAGATAATCTAACGCATTTATTATTTTTTCCAGCACAACTCGGCGGCCAAATATATCTGGCGCAGCGCTAAAACCTAATTCGTAATACATTGGACGAATTTTTATTCGTGAATGAATATTATTGTCAAATCTAACTGCTTCAAAATCTTTTTCATCAAAAGAAAGCTCCATTTCACACGTCTTCATATAAATATCCTATGATAAAAAAACATTTCCTAACTAAGGTTAAAACCGCTTTATTATGGATTTTTCGTATCCCGCATAATAGTCTGGGTTACAACCCCCCAGAGTACGCCTACCAGTTGCATTAAAACCCAATCTTTCGTAAAAAAGCATAGCGGGTTTATTGATAAGTCGAGTATCCAAAGTTATTGTATTTGCATTTGGAAATCTTGATTCTATGCACTTAACCAATTGCTGGCCGAGTCCTATGTGTATTTTATTCCTGGATTTAAAATCACATAAAGGTTTTACAGCTATTGTACTTATATAAACATCATTCTTGAAATTTTCATGTCTTGGCTTTACTGGCGCACAAATTATAAATCCAGCAACATTATCTTCCACACTAACTGTTGCCAAAAATAACTTTCTCTCATTAACTTCAGCCAGTTCACTTTTAATTACTTGCGTTAACCATTTTGATTTTGAAACTCCAAATTCCAGACCAAGTTGTTCTTCGCTATAATCACGATAAAGTTCAATAAATGATGCAACATGCACAGCAATAATTTTTTTCTGCAAATCAGTGGAAAGAGGCGCATGATGCCATTCTATAAATGTCTCCAAAGATGATTTCGCAGGATTAATTCTCGCGGAAAAAAGACGTGTATACATTCAAGACTCGTATGGAATAACGTGAAATTGATACAGAAATTTTGTCATTTCCTAAATAACAATTTTATGGAGGCGGCGGGAATTGAACCCGCGTCCGCAAATCCTCTACTATCGGGTCTACATGTGTATCCAATCTTCGAATTTAACTACTGCACTTCCGATTGGAAGGATATTGCAGTAGCGATCCCGTTTAAATTTAGCAGTTTGATTGTGGGCAAATCAGACCGCGAGCTTGTATGCTATGACCACCCTGCACTTGCTTTCGCAAGATTCCGATCGTACAAGCACAATCGGTGGATGGCGCTGTGCCGGTGTTTAGGCGGCGGCTGCGACTTCGTCTGCGAAGACGTTGTCGTTTGCAGCTTTAACAGCGAAGTTGCGTTTTCTATTGGCAACTATATGATTTGTAACAGTTTTTTACGAGGTTTTGTTACATCCTCGACATGCACCTCAAGCTTTGCAATCCACGTCGAAACCAGATCGCCCCCTACTGGGAATTATAGTTCATTCAAATCCATTCAGATTAAAACAAACTTAGCGGATGTTATGCATTTCAATCGAAAATTGCAAGGCATTCACACTTCCCTCATGTAAAATATGCTGAATAATCCTGTGGATGTGAAATATGGAAGAAAACAGCACCATCAGAAAAATATTACAGAATGGCTTCTGGATATCTCTGCTACTGCATTTACTGCTGTTTTTAGCTGTCATCTCACTCATCACCAAACCAGAAACACAAAAAAACAAACCATTGCCACATTATTATGTGCCTGCATACACTTACACCGGTTCCATCAAACCTTCTGCCGCTGCTCAGCAATCAACAGCAGCAAAACAGCAAACTTCCTCTGCAAAACAAATAACAGCAGAATCTGTCGAACAACCTGAAAGCATTGAAACGGTTAAACAAACAGAGAGCACATTACAATTTCCAAAAGATACAAAAAAAATTCCTGTCAAAAAAACTGCGCCTGCGCCAATACAAAAATCACTTTTATCTTCTTCATTTGATATGTTGAAGAGTGAACAAATGCAGGAAGTCAGTAAAAAAACAGAATCTGAACCAATCTACATGATTGGTGATGATAGCCAACCAGCCGATCCACTCATCAAATTACTGGGACGTTCCTTGTCAGCACATTTTTCTTATCCACGCACCGCAGGACAATTAGGCATTCGTGGCAGAGTGCTGATTGGTTTAACCTTGCATCCTGCTGGACATTACTCAGACGTGCAATTATTACAATCCAGTGAAAATCCTGATCTGGATGCTGCCGCTTTATATGCCGTTAATTCCGCACCACAAATTTCAGGCGCAGATCGTTTCATCTCGAAACCCAAACATTTTGTAGTCGGATTCGTATTTAATTAATCTGATATAAAAATTGACGCATTTTAAACATATTAGTAAAAAATAGATCAAAAATTAGCAAATGATTATCAATCGGAATATACTGATAAAACACCCACAAAGTTTTGGCCATCATGAGACGATTACCTTTCAGAGCATCCGACATGGCTTCAATTGGCACAGAACTGGAATTTCAGATCGTCCATCCTAATTCATTTGCACTTGTCTCGCGTTCAAAAGACTTGATACGCAATATCAAGGAAAATGTGCACGAAGAAAATATCAAACCTGAAATCACACAAAGCATGATTGAAATTAATAGTTCAGTGCATCATTCTGCTATTGAGTTATATGCTGAATTAAAAACCTTGCGCTCCTACCTGAAAGAACAAGCAAGCAATCTGAATATATTATTATGTGGCGGCGGCACGCATCCTTTTCAAAAATGGGCGATGCAAAAAATATTTCCGACGACACGTTACAAAAATCTTTCACGCCATTTTCGCTATCTCTCCAAACAATCAACGGTATTTGGACAACATGTGCATATCGGTTGTAAAAGCCCCGAAGATGCACTTTATCTCACACATGCTTTAACTCGCTATGCACCACAATTTATCGCCATGAGTTGTGCATCACCTTTTTATCAAGGCGTAGATACTGGTTATCACTCTACTCGCCTGACTATTTTTACAGGATTTCCTTCCAGCGGTGTTATTCCTTATCTCACGACATGGGAAACTTTTTCAGATTATTTTTACAAAATGAAAAGTCTGAAAATTATTGAAAGCATGAAAGATTTATATTGGGATATTCGACCCAAACCTGAATTTGGCACTGTCGAAGTACGTGTGTGTGACACACCACTCACAATCGAAAAAGCCGCAATGATTACCGCATATATTCAAACACTCTCGCTTTATTTACTGGAAGAAAAACCGATTGAAATTAATCCTGATTTATATCACGTTTATCATTACAATCGTTTTGAAGCTTGTCGTTATGGTTATGATGGCAATGTTATTGATCCCATCAGTTATCAACGCTTACCCATCATCAGTGATATAGAGCAAACAATCAAACGTATCGAACCTTATGCAAAACGCTTAAATAACACAGAATTTTTTTTGCAATTAACAAATAATTTGCAAAGCAAATGTGATGATGCCACCACTTTGCGACAGATATTCAAACAAAAAGGTTCATTAGTAAAGATGGTAGAAGAACAATGCAAGCTGTGGTCACAATCCGAAACGGAGCAAGCAGTCAATGCTGAATCAGGAAAGCTATCAATCATTACATGAATATCTTTCCAGACATCTTTCTGCAAAAGAACTGGAAATGATGATCTCGCATAATCCAGTCATGTTTTTTCAACCTGGCGAAACAATTCTGCATCAAGGAAAATATGCGACTGGAATTTATCTGATTATTAGCGGAACGGTGCTTGTCACAGCAAAAATGCTGGGTGAAGGCATCACGCAACTGGAAACACTGGATCATGGTAATTTTATTGGTGAAGCAAGTTTTATCGAACATATTCCGTGTCCCACTTCCATGACAGCTCAAAATGAAGTGGAATGTTTGTTTCTGACAAAAACATATATTGAATTTCTTACAGCTTATTACCCAGAAATTAAATATCACTTATACCGTGCGATTAGCGCACAGGTTTGCGCACGCATCAAGCAAGTACATGACAAGATCATTAAATTCATGTCTGAATCAAACATGTTATCGCGACCATTTTTCGGCGATATAATTCATTCACTCACCAAGCCTCAGGAAATTCATCAGGAAGATATTTCCATTAGCTCACAAGAAATACACGACATGTATTTATTTCAGGGATTTAGCTCAAACGAAGTCACTGAATTATTAAAACATACCATTTTACTGAAAGCTGGAAAGAATTGTACGCTCATTCATAAAGGTGAAAAAAACGCTTCCAATTATATTGTGATACAAGGTGCGGTACAAACCAGTATTGTTCAGGATAATAAAATTGCGAAATTATCCATCATCGGACCTGCAACGCTTTTCACCAGCATTTCCTGTGAAGATTTAGCCTTGTCGTATACTATTACCTTTACCACGCGCGAAGAAACCATCCTGCTTAAATTATCAGACACAGGTCTCGACTACATTGAAAAAAATCTGCCAACAATCTGGTATAAATTATATAACCTCATTTGCAGATCATTAGTAGCACTGGAAAAATCTGTAGATAAACTTGACATACGTTTAAATGTTGAAACTTACAACAGGTGAACATTATGTGCAGAATATTATCGTATCTTGGAAAACCGATACTTGTGGAAGAATTATTATATAAACCGGATAATTCTTTCATCAAACAAAGTTATCATCCGAAATACATGTCACATCTCTTAAATCTTGCGGGATTTGGAATTGTGGCATGGGATCAGCATTCGTATGATCCGCAGTTACCGTTTCTTTATAAAACACCATTGTTGCCATTTTATGATGAAAATCTCAGAAACCTGGCCAGCAAAATATCACCACATTGCATGCTCGCTCATTTGCGCGGTGTAACTTATAGCGATAAACAAGTTATTTCCACGCAAAACGTACATCCATTTTTATTTCCTGGATCGAATGTTGCACTCGCTCATAATGGCTCATTATATAATTTTGAATCCATGAAATATGATTTACTTGAATATATCAAACCTGAATTTAAAAAAGATATTCATGGCACAACCGATAGTGAATGGATTTATTCCCTGTTTATTTCGCAATTGGCGAACCCACATGGCAAATATGCAACACCAGAAATTATCGCTGCAATTAACGAAACACTCAAAATCTTGCAACGTGTGCGCAAGAAAAATAATATCTCGATTAATTCTCCAGTGAATTTATTTATCACTAATGGTGAATTTATCGCAGCGACACGTTATGTGCTTGATTATGGCTGGCAAGCCAGTGATACCGAAGCTGTTTCACATTTTGCATATCATTCCTTGTGGTATACCTATGGTGATAGTTATGGGTTTTATGATAATGAATATAAAATGAAAGGCAGCAAAACAAGATCAAGCATCATTATTGCCTCGGAACCATTAACAGAAGATGCTACCACCTGGATTGAAGTACCGGAATATACGCTCATTGTCGCTGAACTTTCCGGCGGTGAAGTAAAAATAACCTCGCAGGACATTAATTTATAAGGAAGGTTTTCTCGGGGACGAACTATGCTCTGTAATGGTAATAAATGGATTTGATATAAATTTTCTTGGTGAGAGTCTATTTTTACTTCCCTCTTTCGTCAATTTATCGCTTTCTGATTTTTCTTCTTCCTGCTCTTTTAGTTTTTTCTTATTGGAAATGATTGCTCTCGTAAATTCATTATTAGCATTTTCAAAACGTTGCTTATAAGGATTATGTTCAACATCATTTTTTTCCCAATATTTTTTCAGGCACAGCTGACATTCTTCCAATAGCCTGTATTGCTCATTCAGCAGTAGAAATGAAGCATAATCCAGTAGTAATTTTGCAAACTGATCATGGGAAATTCCGGCCTTTTCATAACGAATGATCGTTACCTGATACTGTTGCAATACCTCATCGCGTGAAATGTTATCATCATATTTATGAGCGCGTGCTAACTCCAATGCTAATATATGATTCAAATCTGCCATGATTTGTTGCCATTTTTTATCATCCACATTTGCATGCTGATACATTTTCACTACTAATTGCAGATATTTATTTACTCTGGCAGCATATTCACACATTTGCTCGTTATTTATGACAGCACCATTTTCATCTTCCGCATAATTTCCTGATGCATACACTGCCAATTGCTGAGAGGCATAAGCCATCTGAATTCTTACTGAAGCGAGATCCGCAGAGACTGATGTTTTTTGCAAATAATGTGTTTCACAGATATCCAGCTTTTCCAGCGCTTTTTCAGGATTTTGCATAACATGATTATAATAAGTCGCCAATTTGAAATTAAGGGCAATATAAGCCATGACTTCTTCATAACTGGTTTTATCAATACCCAAATCCTTTATTTGTCTATCGATTTGCACGGCGATATCAGTTATCACTGCAATATTTTGGGAGTTCGTCCAGTCGAACGTAAATGTCTTATCCAGCTCAAGCATGGAAAGGTTGGCAACCTTCAAATTCAAAATTTTACGTGCATGAATAATTTTTTCGATCGCCTTGTTTATTTTACTAAAACTGGCATAGGCATAATGGGGATTGATATAGATATCACTATCGACAACCTCGATTTTGAAACTTCCCAAATATGTCTTTTGCGACATAAGAAACTCACCAATAAAATCTGCATCTTTGAGATCAGTAAAGCGAAATACAATCGCTGAACCATGACATAGCGTATCTTCTGGTGTAATGATAGTGATCTGATTGCCAAAATGCTTTTTTAATAAATTGATGATATACAAGCTCAAACATTCTGATTTGCTCATATATTTACGCCAGCCTTGCTGGTGAAAATATTCAAGCCAGGATTTGGCTGGAATGAGATGATGCAATTCATCATCAGCAAAATCGACCGCACCGTTTTGGTTATATTTTTTATTGACATACAAACCTAATGATCCTGTTTCAGATACACATAAATATTTTGCATTACTTACGGCAAACGCAACACCTGGTAATGTTTTAAGATCAATCATTCTATTTGCCAGTGTTTCTGACAAATCAAGTCCAATGATAATCTCCTGATTACTGATTTCTTCTGCCAATCCATTTAAAATCACTGGCATTTGCAAACGCTGTCCTGTTTCCACGATAACAGATGGCAATAAAAGCATATTGATGCTGGTTTTATGCCTGCTGACGAATTCAGCTATTTCTTTTTCGCAATAATGTTTATTTTGATTTGGTTTAATCAGACAAATAATGTCATTGATATCGGGCAAGCTTTCAGAAAAACAGCCATATTTTGCAGCAGTCTGGATAATACGCTGTAATGCCTGTTTTATTACTTTTTTATTTTTTTTATATAGATCATTATCGAGCATGACGATTTTGTATTTACCATCTATCCAATCCTTGTAATCAGGTTTGAATAATTCAATCATTAATTGCAGGTTTCCAGCCAAAGTACGTGAAGTAAAAATAAATTCATCTTCATCTGCATAACCTATGAGTTCCCTTACCGCAGCACATGCCAGCGTTTGCCTTTGCGCGTGTTTTTCCATTATTTTTTCACGGGATTTCTGATAATCTTCCTGATGCAAATTAAGCTGTATATCTTCCATTTCCCTTTTATCCAGCCACCCTGGCAAGAAAATATAATTATCAACATGTGCATTTAATAAATGTATATCATGCGTATTAAATTTTTTTCTGCTCTCGTTTAGTGGATCATATTTATCAAGCTTTAATGCTGTTTCATATGAAAACCATTCGTTATTTTCCATCAATTTTTCGATAAATGCAGAAGGATCAGAAGTTAGTAATGTCATTGCGATTTCTTTCGGAGGTTTGATTAGTGATGAATCAAATAAGGTAATTTTGCTGCCTTGCATGATTGAAATCTACAGTGAAAATATTGCGACTAAAATACTAAATATTCCTTTCAAAAGAAACATCTTTCGTGCGCAGAGCTTCATAAATTAATGCTGTACTGGAACAAGGTGAAGGAGTGATAATAGATTTTTTATCTGGAGCAACCGCCATGGATTGGCATAATCTACATGCGATTTTAGTTCTTATCCAGCACACTATTTCCCTGATTGGCATTCTGATCATTCTCTCCGGCGTGTTTTATTGCACGTTTCAATATGTTTATGGTCTTGTCAGTGGACAGTTTAAAACCGATGCATCCAGTATCAATTACATCCGTCTTAATCTTGGACGCGTATTGATACTGGGGCTGGAATTCATCGTGGCAGCAGATTTAATCGGCACCACTACTACTCCTGATTATTATGAAGTGGGTTTGCTGGCTATCATTGTCGTCATCCGAACGATCTTAAGTTTCTCTATCAATCGGGAGTTAATCTCCATTAACAAGGAATAATCATCTTTCCTTTAGCAATTGTGAAAATGCTTCAACGTTTTTATTTTTTAATTCCAGCAAGCGGTCAGTTAACACATAAGCAATTTCGGGTTTAACTTGCATATACAAATCCGCCACACGCGCCCACGGTGCAGCAGTAATTTGATTATTAATACCGCTTGCTGCATCGTAAATAACATCAAGTGGAATATCTGTGTGATAGGCAATTCCTTCCAGTGTATATTCACCCGTATCGACTATACCTTGTATTAGCAGTTGCATGATCCTGCTATCCATCGCGTAATACTCCAATAATGATTGATGATTCATTTCCATTTCGTGCTCGAATATGTCGCCAAACAAGCGATACACAAATCCAAACAGCATGGCTTTTAAAACCTTGCGTTCATTCTCAACAGAGAATCGAAGCGCTTTTGCATTGATATTGAGACATGCTTCCATGTGTTACTCTCCTATACGTTGGTGCATAATTATATGCAATGTAGAATATTGATCAAGTAAATTTGTGTCAAATATTTTTTATTAAATCCCTTTACAATTCATTTTTACATAATTATTATTCGGAATTGCATTATTAACTAGGTCATATCATCATGGAAAACATCGCTTCCATTCTGTCGCACTTGAAGTCAAAAAATAATATTAGCTCCGCCGAATTGGCCAGACGCACAGGTATA